>Ga0307509_10001703_pt1 | contig 36731 bp, 48 predicted proteins | sample 10_EM_MG_FD_202245 | JGI IMG/M metagenome (GOLD analysis project Ga0307509, IMG submission 202245) | Populus trichocarpa ectomycorrhiza microbial communities from riparian zone in the Pacific Northwest, United States - 10_EM | ecosystem: Host-associated > Plants > Roots > Unclassified | place...
CCTTCCTGGTAACCTGTGCCCAGGTTTGTTCTTGGGGCTGCGGGGGATCAGAGACTGTGAAACCGGGTGGTGGACCGGTATGGAAGAGTGAGGTGGCTGGGTATCGCTCGGAGTAGAGCTTGGCTTACTCCGATTGGGGATGACGTCAGGCAAAAAGGATAGCGGCTTGAGGCGAATCAGGGTGGCGTTTGGCGTACGTGTCTGGGTTGCCATACCATTTGCCCTCAAAAAGAAAGGGAAAGTCCGGGGCGGCGACCCTGCGACACGAGAGGCGAGTTGCTAATTTCTTCTGCTGCTGTGCTGGCTTAGCCTGGACCGCAGGGGCAGGAGGGGGTGGCGCTTGAGGCAAAGGGGGCGCCAATTGTGTGGCGCGGTGCGAGGAGAGGGCAGCAACAGGAGAGGACAAATCCTTGAGGGACGCCTCCAGGTTGCAAGTGCCTGGTGGTGAGGGGGTGGCTGAGCGCTCTGCCTGGGCGGAGGTGAGGGTCTCAACCTGCAAAGTCAAGAAGGTAAGAGTGGCACCATGGTCATTCACCATGGCGATGAGTTGGGCGAGAAGGGGGGCTATAGCAAGTTGACTGTCAGGGAAGGTATTAGCGGATGCATTGTAGACAGTGGGGAACGAAGCCGGGTCAAGGCGAGCGAGCCTGGCAGCATGCCCAAGGATATTGGCGACATAGTCAGCCTCCCCGGAGAGAGAGGCATGACTGGACTGGGATGACGCCGAGCGAGAGATAGGATCAGCCCTACGGTCCTGGCGAGTGGAAGCAGAGCGAGCAGGGCCAACAGCCGAGGCTGGGCCTGCACCAGTGGAAGCGAGAGGGGTAGACGACATCAGGACCAGGCCAAAGGGCCAGGCCGGAGGACAAAGAGGAGGGGGAGAGAGAAGGTAGAATCAAACTACCAGTTTGACTTTTAAGAGTAAAAATCCTCTCAGCAAAGGTGAAATATATATTTCACTTGAAAATGAAACCCAAGTGAAAAGCCAAAATAGATGTATCGTGAAGAAATAAAGACCAAACCCTGAGGTTTATGTTGGCCGAATGCGGTAAGTATTTTAACCGAGAGGAAAATAGAGGGCGCGGAGGGTGCTGTCTTTGTACCTTAACTAAATGCATATGATTTAAAAAAAAAAGAAAAAAGAAAAAAAGAAAAACAAAAAAAAAGAGAAGAAGGAGAAAAAAAGAGAAAAAAAAAGAATCAGATTGAAACTATACCGGTGGCCCCTCGAGAAACACCACTCCGGCTCCTCTCCCCCCCCTTTCAACCACTGGAACCCATGACCACCTGGTCTCGATTTTCCACCAGACTGCCGCTGACCTTGGGCTCCCTGCCGCGGGTTTCCCCCCCATTACTCCAGCAGACATTTCCACCCTCTCCATTGGGGAACAAATGCTCCTCCCGCTACCTTGCATCTCGCTTCAAACAAGCGTCCAAATCCCAACTGCTCTTGAGAACCTCTCAACTGAGATCCACGACTTGTCCTCTCAGGTTGCTAACCTGGACCTCTCCCCGCAACCCCCAAACCTCGCCCCTGTCCAGGCATCCCTCCGCAACATTGCCTCCTGTCTTCTATCAGCCGCTCAGGCCTCTTTTCCCCCACAATACCCCAATGTGCCACAACAGGCCACACACTCCCCCCACCAGCAACATCAAACCCGCTCGCCAAGAGAAAGGGAAAGAAAGAGCTCCTCCAGCTCCACCTCTACCACCACCTAACACGGGCTGGCCCTCCCCCTTAGCTGACTCGGATCTCCCGAGATACGACATGTCAACTTCCCCTCCTATACTATATGGCAACTCAGAGGCATTCTCCAAAACATACCCCCACACCTAGCATGCGGAGGAATTCGTAAAAGGGAAATACCCCCTGGTCCCTCTTGGACCCCCGGTCATCTGGACCCCAACTGGTGACCCCCCACCACCATGGCCTCCAAGGCCACCCCCACCTAGGCCCAAGGTGCCGCACCCCCTGCTAAAGGAAAGAAAGGCCGTCAGGCGAAGGGTCCTGTCTCGGCTTCCTCCGTTGCGGTTGCGTCAGGAGAGGTTTTTACGAAACCTCCCCCTCCTCTCCCCCAAGCTGTCCGCAGATTCTTCGCCTCCAGAACCACCTTCGAACCCCATCCAGAAGCGCTCAAAATAGCAGCCCATTTTCCCGATATGGCTGCCCCTGTACTCAGAGAGGCCAGCTGCTCCCTTCCCCTTTCCTTCAGTTGCACGGTTAACGACAAAGGCTCGGTGTCAGTGCTCGGCACCGACAATCACACCCCCGCCTCCGCTTACACCCTCTACTTCACTCCCCTTACTACGAGGTTGAACAAGGCCATTCTGGTAAACAAGTCCCAGTGGGATCTTTTCAAACCCGCTCCGAACGAAACAAAACTTGTGATTCACTGTATCCCTCTCGACTTTCTCCCCTCAGACGATGACCAACTCTTCCCCTCTCTTCATGAGTCCATCCGCAATGCCAGGGGAGGCTCCATTCTCTCAGCGCGTTACCTTAACCCGGACCCGGAAACTCGTGAGCAGAAGAAGGCCACATCCGTGGTTGTTACAGTGGGCCCACCCGACGCTTACGCCATCCTCCCCTCCGTTAACCTCTTCTCCCGAAACTGGAGAGTTGAACAAATGTTTTCCTCCTCCAAAAGCTCCCAGTGTAAGAAGTGCTGGAAGTTCGGCCACATCCCCAACCGCTGTCCCAGCTCACTGCCCGTTTGTCCCTACTGCTCGCTCACCCATACCATAGCAGACCATTGCTGCCCTAACCCTTCCTGCCCTAAGGGTGGCAATCTCCGACCTGTCCTCGCCTGCTGTCCATCCTCGGTGGCATGCTGCCCTAACTGCCAAGAAGAGCCCTCTGCGCGCAGCAGGGATTGCCCCTCCCGTCCAAAGACCACTCAAGACACCCCACACGTGAGATCACGACAGACGCAGGACAGCATGGATCTCGCTGAAGACCAGGCTGGCCCTTCGACAGTCCTGCGTTCAGCACCAGGTGCCCCTCCTCACACCCTGAGTGCCCCTGTACTCCCCCGCGATGCTCCTTCACCTAGACAAAGAGCCCACCGCACCATTACTGTCACTGATCTCACCCCAAGAGAGAGCGGTGATGAATCTCTCAACTCCGACACCTCTGAGGGCTCTGCCTATTAATGGAGAACTTTTTCACTCATTACACTGACAGCATTGCTGTCTTCCCGTCCTTTCCAATTATTCAACATAACTGCCTTGGGACCTGGGATGTTTTTCTCTCACTTTTTCACAGCTTTACTATGCTGCCTCACCCTCCTTTGGTTGTTGCTATTCAAGACCCCCCCTCCAGACGATTAGTTCTCCCAACGTTTCCAGGATTTTTGCCCTTCGCCCCCCCCCTCCTGGCCGCCCACGGGTAGCCATTTATGTTTCTCGTACTTTAAACCAGCACTTGTCCTGCTCCACTGAGTTTTACGACTCTTCAGATATGCTTTCAGCTGATGTTTTTTCTCCGGAGGGTCTATTTGGTTCCCCCCAGGCCTTACTCAGGGTCGCCTCGGTGTACCTTCTTCGTACAAACCGTGCTCCCTACCGCTCTATACCCCCTGAGCGGGGTTTTTCTTTTCTTTCTTACCCTCACCTGGTTTTAGGTGATTTTAACCTCCACCACCCGTTAGCAGATCCCTGCCGCTCCATATCCGAGAGAGAATTTACCATCTCTACACGCTACTTTGATGCCGCTTTCGACCTCCCCTACCACCTTCTCAACACCCCCGGGGTTTATACTCGGTTCCCGTTTGACACCATTTCGCGACCCTCTGTCTTGGACCCAGCCTTCGCGAATACCGCCCTCTCCCCCCTCGTCTCCTCATGAAACACCCCCCTCCCCTCCACTGGTTCAGACCACGTTCCGTGTGTGATAACAGTAAAACCGCCCATGATTATTCTACCCCCCCCTATTCCACACTGGCTCCTTGACCTAGACGTGGTAGGGCAGGCACTGGGTGCCTTCACCACACAGCCCTGCCGAGGGAAACTCACACTCAACTCCCTGAGTAGATGGTTTGACATCTCCTCTACCCGCCTTACGTCCCTCTTAACCTCCCATGCCTCAGGCAAGCGCCCATGCCCCCACTCCAAGCCATGGTGGTCTCCTCGCCTATTGTCTCTGAGAAGGGAGTATCACAAGTTTGCAAGCATATCCCGCCTCGACCCTTCCCCCCTCAACTGGAGCAATATGAAGAGCTCAAGAAGAACATATTTTAAGGCCATCGCCTCAGCCAAAAAAACACACCGGTCGGACTTCTTGTCCTCGGCCACTCTACACTCCCTCTGGACGGCCAAGAGATTCGCATTTGGTCGCCCACCACAGGGGTTCCTGGACTTACCAGGGGCCTCTGATCCGGCTGAGGTGGCGGAAACGCTTCTTGACCACTTCTTTCCCTCCAAAGCCCCACCTCCCCCGCTCCACCGCCTCATGGACTACGAGGACTACACCCCCCTCACCTCTGAAGAGATACCCAGGGCCCTCTCCAAATCCTCTAACACCTCTGCCCCTGGCCTCGACCATATCCCGTACTCAGTGTGGAAATCTGTACACCGCATCAAGCCCTCCCTTCTTCCCTCCCTCCTGGACCCCCTACTAGCCCACGGATTTCCCCCTCCCTCCCTCAAAAAAGCACTTGGTATTGTCCTCGACAAGCCGGGTAAACTCTCATACGACTCACCCTCCTCCTTTAGGCTAATCGTTCTCCTTCGAACGCTCTTTAAGATCCTTGAGAGAGTGGTAGCTTCCCGCCATTCAGCCCAAGCAGCGATATGCTCCCTCATCCACCCTCTTCAATGCGGGTCCCTCCCTGGAAGATCCACTGCCGATGCCACTCTCGTCCTACAACACAATGTTGAGTCCTTCCACCGCCTCGGCTACAAAGTCTCCACTCTCTTCCTCGATGTGAAGCGGGGCTTCGATAATGTGGAGTCTCTCTCACTCATCTCTCTCCTCCGTAGAAAGGGGGTCAGCCCATACTTGGTCCAGTGGGTCAGCTCTTTCCTCAGAGACCGCACCTGCTGCCTGACATTTCAGGGGTCCCCTCCCCTTTTCGCTCCTGTCTCGGTCGGGTTCCCTCAAGGATCCCCCATCTCCCCCCTTCTGTTTGTCATATACGTCTCCTCCCTCCACCTGGAAATCCCCAGGTCACTTATGGTCTCCTACGTTGATGACTTTGCTGTCACAGTAGCCTCGCCCTCCTACAGGACCAACGTCCGCCTCCTTCAGAAATCCTTCTCAGCGCTCAAGAGAAAGGCCTCGCGAATCAACATCTCCTTCTCCGTTCCGAAAACTGAACTGATCCACTGGAGGACCACCAGAAGCAATGAGCCGCCGTGCTCCCTCCCTGTGCAGCTGGAGGATCAGCTCTTCTATCCACAATCCCGCCTGAAGTGGTTGGGCTTCATCTTCACCCCCACCTTTGACCCAAGGCCCCACTTCTCCAGGAGGTACACTCTTGCAAATGCCGCCCTGGCCACGATTCGCCGCCTCTCCCCCCCCGGGATGGGCCTTCCACCCTACCTTTGTCTCTCCTTGGCGCGCTCGCTCCTTGCTCCGATTCTCCTGTATGGGTCTGCGGTCTGGAACCCTGCCCCGTCTATCATGGGCCCGATGTCCGTTTTTTGGCATCGGGTCTGTAGGTGGGTCACCAACTGTTTTTCCTCCACCAACATAACATGTTTGCACAGGGAAGGCTGTCTTCCCCCGCTCCCTGTTCTTATAGGCCACCAACGCCGCCTTGCTGGCCTAAGGCTCATCTGCTCCCCTCCTGAGATAAACCCTGCCTCGGCACGCCTCCCAAGTCCGTTCCCACCTTATCCCCCCACCCTGCCGCCTTGATATCTCGTGGGAAGATTACCTCCCAACCGTATCTCATCTTCAACCTCGACTGGCGTTCTGTTCCGAACAAGTACAAGAACCTGAGATACCGACACAACGCCATCACCGCCTTGGCTAACATGGCCGTCCCCCTCATACACGACGTCTCTATGTTGCCACCCATCTCCCTCCACTTGACAGACTATCAGCCCTCAATCCCTGGGGTCGTCCCATCCTATGCCCGCCTCAATCTAAGGGCTAAACAACTTCTCCTTTCCGATTTATCTTCCACCTCGGCCCCCCCATAGTACCCCTACCCGCCCTCAACACGCCCCCATCCCTTCATGGGTCTGGGCAAATTTGTTGCTGGGAGGATACACCAGATGCGCTCTGGGAAAACCTATCTCGCGGCTCACCCCTCATGGCAGATCCTGATGCAGACACGTCCTGCCCGTTGGGCTCTGAGCCCCCACAGACCTTCGAACATGCAATCCAGTCCTGCCCCTCCACTGCCCGTCAGAGAACCCGCCTCCTCCAAGGGGTCTCAGACTTGGCCCCCGAGGCCCCGATCAGGTCCGACCAGCAGCTGCTCATTGCGCTGGCTGAGTTCATTCGCACCACTGCTACTGGTTTCCCTCCTGGGATGCCCCCGCTTGCTCCCTCCCTCCACACTCCTCCTCCAAACCCCCTCCTTCAATCCACCCCCCTATCCACCCCTGGCCCTCGAGACTAGTCAGGCGGTTTATACTTTCCTTGATTTTAGCTACGGCTGCTTTGCGACGTTTATTGGTCGTGTTGGGGGAATTGGTTATGTTTGTTTCTTTTGTTGATTGTTAGTTTGATTTTCAGTTTTGTTTTGGCCATATCGTTAAAGACACATGTCATTTCTTGTACCGTAGAAACAATGAACATATGATTTAAAAAAAAAAAAAAAAAAAAAAAATCAGGTTGAAACTATACTGAAGACTTTGTGTAGAAGACAAAAATTGATAATAATTCAAAGAAGAATCAAACAGTAAAACTGAATATTATTAAGCCTGAACGCTTTACTCAATAAGTTTCTCTTGAGGATCGTTGGTTATTAAAGTAGAATGCCAAAGGCTTATACCCAAGTAGATGTGAGATATAAGCCTTTGTCATTCACCACTACACTGACCTTGTGTGAGCACCCTGTCCTGCTCAGAGTTATCCAAGGTCTAGCCTCCTTCAGGAATTCTACCAGATCTATCAGACTAGTTCAGGTATGCTTCACTCTGTCAATAGCAGATTAGTTTGTGCAATATATTTTCAATACAACTCTAGGAGATAAACTTCTCCCATCGAAGTCATGTTAGTGCCTAACTCCCATGACTACAACCAAAGTCAATACCTAGGTGGTGGACTCACTGGCTCAGTTGTAGTTTCATCTAAACAAACTATGTAGTCTATCATTTAGTTCTACACAGCTATCCTATTTGATATACCAATATGCAAAGCTCACCGGGTGAGGGGTAGCTGATAGTGGGGCTCAATGGGCACTACCCGCAGTCTGCCTCTTGGAACACACTCTTCCATGCCCAGACCCATATGTCTAGAGTCCACTGACAACCCATCATAATGCTATGGATCAAAGGGGCCAGGCCTGACTATCCATTAGGGTAGTTGTCCTAATAGTACCCTGACTTTCCCAGACTACTCAAGAACCCTCCAAAAGACTATCCAATTACCCGTGGGCTGAGATAGATTCTCAGGTGCCAATAGGACCATGTCTGGATAATGCCCCAATGGGGATTCACCGTCATCCCCTTTATATATCCTGTGAACAACATTTGGTCGGACTGATTGTGACGACGTATACTGTGTTCAGGCATCTTCTCCAAGCACTTCCTTATACTAGAATGTGAGCAACTACACAACTATAAGCCTTTAATGCGCCCTTCCCTTAGTGGGCTAGGAGACAGGTGTTAGTGACGACACCTCCAAGTAACAGAGTATTTAGACAACTTCTGCACGGGCGGTAGGCCTTCTCGTGCAGGTAAATGCACGTCATCTAACATCAAAGAGCCACTCATCCTCAGAGCAATTCTCATCTTAGTCCCAGGATGACTTTGCAAGTAAAGGTAGGGTAAGTCGAGTTCCTCAATAGAATAACTGGGGCCCCTGAGCATGATGTCCAATTTCCAAAAGTAGGGTTACTTTACTCACATACTTTTATTTGCTTCAGAAGTATGTGTGACACTGTCTAAGGTCGCTGCGAAAACAAATGCAACGTTTACATACCTTTCTTAACTTTATAGAAACATACTCCCTGAAGGTTACCCTACCTTAAAGGGTACCCATGGTTGCGAATCCTCCTTTAAATAATACCTAATGTTATTATTATTAATATAATTCATTACACTTGTGAAGCCCAAAGGCAATGGAGGAGTAACTACAATACATGAATAGCACAAAGTGCTGGTCTGTATTAACCCTCTTCTAAATAAGAGGCGCAGCTTTTGAGTGGCCCCCTTGCATGAGTGCTAACAAATCATTTTCTTAATAAATAAAAGCCTCCTCTCCACCTAAAGCATAACAAAGGAAACAAAATACATGTAAGGAAACCTAGGTAGTCCTGTTGCTCCTCTTGGTTGCTTGCTGGTATATGTTAAGAGAGTTGGGGCATTCTGTAAAGTCTGTCTAGTGTGAATCTCTGCAGTTGCTGAATTTAAGCGTAGTATGAAGACACTGCTTGTCCTTGGTAGGGCAATCAGGGTAGCTACGGGTATGAAGAGAGGATAGATTTTCTTCAGCAAGAAGGTTGCAGTGGGTATTCTTTGTGCACTTCGAGGTGTAGTGTCCAAAGGCTAAACAGTTGTTGCATTGGGTGTCTGATCCAAAAATAAGATATTTCTGAACTTTCAACTTTCTGCCAAAGAGGAAGAGGCCAGAGGTAATGGCTTTAGTTGTTGCATCTTTATCTGCAATTGTAAGAAACATGGTGGATGCTAATTTTTGGAATGTTGGGCTTCTGTAGTGAGTCATCTGGGAGGACAGGGGAGGTGGATACCAGTGTTAAAGTCTTGGACTTTAGACTGAACAGTGGTAAAGGAACTTGATTATTATTATTATTATAATTGATTAGGCTTATGGAGCCCGAAAACTGTGAAGCGGTAACTACCATAAATAAATCACACAAAGTGTCGGTCCCTGGTAACCTTCTCCTAAATGATAGTTGCAACTTTGCAGTGCCCCCCCAGCATAAGCACTAACAAATTATCCCCTTAACAAAAGAAATCCACCTCCCTGCCTAATACCCAACAAAGCAAAGGAAATACATGCAAAGAAAGCTAGTCAGCCCTGTTCCTCCTCTCAGTTGCTTCCTGGTATGTGTTGAGGTATATTGGGCATTCTTTGAAGTCAGCCTAGTGTGGGTCTCCGCAGTTGCTGCACTTGAGGGTGGTATGAAGGCACTGTTTACCCTTGGTAGGGCAGTCAGAATGGCCACAGGTATGGAGGTATCCTGGATGCTCACCAGCACAAATGTGGGTATCGTTTTTACACTTGGTGGTGTGGTGTCCAAAGGCAAAACATTTATTGCATTGAGTGTCTGGCCCCAAGGTGAGGTACTTCTGAACTTTGAACTTTGTGCTGAAGATGCACAGGCCAGTGGTGATTGCCTTGATTGCTGCATCTTTGCCCGAAATTGTAAGAACCATGGTGGATGCTAATTTCTTAGAACGTTGGGTCTCTGTGGTGAGCCATCTAGGAGGGCGGGGAAGGTGGATACCAGGGTTGAAGTCTTGGACTTCAGACTGGACAGTTTTGAAGGAACTAGTAGTGGGAATGCCATGGACGATAACCTTGTGCCAGATTTCATCCTTTCTAAGACCGGTTGCTGCAGGTATGGTTGCTCTAATGGCTTCCTCAATGGCAGGCTGGTGGGATTTGAGGACAGAGATGGCACAGGTGTTGTCTTTGGTGATAAGCTTGATGTTGTGGTTTGTGGTGAACTCTATGGTGGCAATAAGCGGGTTCTTAATTGGACAGTTGATAGCATTGCGAATGGTGAGGTTGTTGGTGTTGTCTGGAAGTGCTTTGCCATTTCTCTCAATGACAATGGTACAGTCGTGTTTGGTTAAAACTGAAGCGGTTACCTTCTTGCTTAGTGGAGGTGTAGTGGAGGGGGCGGCCCGTGCTCTGGCCGCCTTCTGGGCCCATGTCAGGGTAAGGAGTGGTGCAATAGGTCCGGATAGAGGGGTAGTTGTGGTGGTGGCAGCAGGCTGTTGGCTCTGTTGTTGTTGTAGCTAGGCTGTAAGGGTGGTAATCTGATCTTTGAGGTCCTGAGTGTCCTTGATGTGACATTCTTGAACAACTTTCAAGTAGTTCTCAAGTGCTTCAAAGGTGGTAACAAGGTATTGGTAACAATCAGCCAAAGATTTGTTCTGATTGATGAGGGTGTTGGTTTCTTCTTGGAGGGATTCAAGGGTGGTATGCTCGCCATCATGAGCAGAGACAGAGGCTTGGGTGGTAACAGTCTGGACAGGAGAAGGGGAGTCTTCTTTCATCCTGGTGTCCACAGGGGAGTTGGGGGCTTCAGAGCGGCAGTGTAACCGGTACAGGTTACCAGTTTAGATATGGATTTGTTTTCTGTATTGTTTCAGGATACAAGTTCATGGGACTTGTATGCCTTGTTAGTTTGTATTATGTTTTGTTTTAGGATATGGGTTCAGGAGACATGTAAGCCTTGTTATTTGTTACTTGTATTGTTTCAGGATACGAACTCCGGAAGTTCGTAAGCCTTGTTTATTGTTTGATTGTTAATGGGTTAGGTATCATTTGATATCTTAGGATTTGTATTTGATTGATGCGAGATGGCTTTTTGCAAGTGTATTTAAAGACCTATATCTCTCCGGACTTAGAGAGATCAGACTTCGACAGAGAGAGTTTTCAATATACTTGGTTGAACAGTTATCTTCTATTCAGTTTGATTCGAGAATCTTTGAGCTTCGCACAGGCCTCAAGCATTCAGCCTTCTCTTAGTAGTTTCGATAAAGTAATAGAGTCTATTGAATTACTTGTTGGCGTCTCCGGTACTCAATTTCGATTATACTACCGGTTTAGTTAGAGTCAATACCGATATCCCTTTGCAAGACTGCTTCCCCATGGGAAGCGGTTACAGGCGGGGTTGGAATGGGGCAGAAAGAGGGTTTCCTCTGCCCCTCTCTCTTCCCCTTTGTCTATCAGACATCAGAGGGTAGGTAGGATGGACTCAGTTGAGAGAGATGATAAAATAACAAATAATAGAGGATTATTTGTTGATAAAAAGTATTTGAAGTGAGGGGTGAGGCGGTGAGAGTTGGTTGTTGACCAATGAGGTGAAAGCTCAGCGAAAGATTTGGTGTGGTTTGTTCTTTTGCTGCGCTTGTAGTGGCAACGGAGTCTTTACAGGAACTGGAGGTAGGAATGCTGTGGATGATAACCTTGTTCCAGATTTCATCCTTCCTAAGACCGGTAGCTGCAGATATGGTGGCTCTGATGACTTCCTCAATGGCAGGGTAGTAGGACTGGAGAAGAAAGAGGGCAGGAATGTTGGCCAAGGTGATGAGTGTAATGGTGTAGTTTGTGGGGAACTCTATAGTAGTAATAAGAGTTTTATTGATTGCAGAGTTGATAGTATTGTGAATGGTGAGGTTGTTAGTGTTGTCAGTGAGTACTGTGGAATTTCTCTCAATAACAATAGTAAGGTTGCATTTTGTCAGAACAGAAGATAGAGGCTTCTTGGTTTGGAGGGAGGTAGAGGGAGGTGCAGAGGTTGCTCTGGCAACTCTGTGCGCCCAGGTGACAGAGGGGAAGGGTAGAATAGGTCTTGTTGTACAGGGGTAGGGGTTCTGCTAGTGTATCTTAAAGGTATTGGATCGCTGTGATAAGGGTCATGATTTTGTTTTTCAACTCCGGGGTATGCTCAATGTGGCAGTTCTGAACCACAAGGAGGTGTGGCTGAAGGGCATCAAATATATTTCTAAGATCTTTGTAGGCGTGACCAATGTGATCACCTTAATCCGAGTCAAAGAGGATCTCAGACAGAAAGGTTTCAACTCTGGTAGGCTCTCCAAAGAGACAGGAGGTGTGTGTGCCCACAGTTTGGATGAGAGAGGCAATATCTTCATCTGTTCTATTATCAGGAGGTGATGATGTTCGGACATCAGTGTGGCAGAGGTTGAATGGGGGGGGAAAGAGGGTTTTCACCCTCCTTCCGCTGCTCCTTTTGTCTATTAGACATCAGAGAGTACGCAGGAAGGACTTAGTTAATAGGGGTAATAGAATAAGAAATAATAGAACATCATCAGTTGGTAAAAAGTCTTTAAAGTAGAGGATGAAGCATTGAGAGTTAGTTGTTGACCAATGAGGTAAAAGCTTGGGAAAGAATTTGGTGTGATCTTCTCCTTCACTATGATTGTAACAGCAATGGAGTGTTCTTTATGGCACAAGCCACAGAAACACCAAAGGTGATAAATCAAGCACCAAAAGAAATTCAACCTGCATAAAAAAGCAGATTAATCAAAGAAACAAAAATAATCCTGATAAATAGCTTAAGTGGAAATCAACTATGGACTTGTGAAGCACCAGAGTCAGAAGTAGTGGTTGCGGCACACTATGCACAGGTGGGTATCTCATGTACGAAAGCTATTACAGTAGTCCCAATAAATGTATTAGGCAACACTAAGGACTACATCCAGATCCTTGTAAAGAGGAGAGGCAGGGCCAACAGAGTGGGCATCAGGGTGTAACAGGGGCACACTATAGAGAGGTGAACTCTAAGGTTGCGACGGCACCAAACACTCAAAGTAGAAGATAAAGATGAGGTAAATAATTCAAAAAGATCAAACAGTAAAACTTAATATAGTTAAGCTTGAAGCTTCACTGAATTAGTTCTGTTGAGGAAAAGTTGGTTGTCGAAGTAAAATGCGAAACGCTTAAACTTAAGTAGATATCAGATTTAAGCCTTTGACATTCCCCAAAAGTGCTGACCTTGTGCGAGCACCCTGTCCTGCTCAGGGTTTGTCCGAGGTCTACCCTATGCAAAGTCAAGGCACAAGCTTGCCTGATCTGTACTCTCCTGCATCACTGTTCTGCTCACAGAGGTGCTAACCAAAGCTGCCTGAAAGGAGGTTTTGAGAAGTCAGTAGTAGTATGCTGCAATGCCTCCACTGCTCTCTGCATCAACTGTGGAGGTCAGCCTGCCTCCTTCGATGGCACTTGTCCTGTCCGCCGCCAAGTCCGCTCCGCTCTCCGCCCACCTAGGAACCAAGACATACCTGATGCTCCCCATGAGGGCCTTCCTCAAACCTCCGCTCAGGGCCCAACTGCTCCCCCAACTGTACCGACTACTCGAGCCAGGCACAGTCCTTGCTTCCCTCCCTCTAGCGAATCTACCCAACCCAAGACTGTTAAGCTCCTTTACTGCACACCTGCCTAGCCCAACCACGCCGCCCCTCACCCCCGGAGGAATTTCTTTGGTGCTGGCAGTACCCTCTTCCAACCTAGTACCAGTGCCGACCGGAGTAAGCCTACGCCAACCGACATCAATATGGAGCTTTAAATGTCGTCAAACCCAAATCCAACCCACAGTTCTTCACCATTCCAATCTGCTCATTACCCTGATAGTTTAAATCTTTCCATTGTTCAGCATAATTGTCTCAGTAGCAGTAATATTTTTCAAACTCTTTTGAGTTTTTTTACTTCAGTAGAAAGTTCTCCTCATATTGTTGCTCTTCAGGATATTCCACTTTGGAGGAATTCTCCTCCTGTTTTTCGCAATTATAAATGTTTTTTTCCCCCTGCACCTGATGGCTACAAACCTCCTGTTCCTGTTTATGTTTATGAAAAACTTGTAAATGTTATTTCTATTCTTCCAATGTTTTTTGCAAGGGGGGACCTTATGGCAGTCAACCTTCACTCCCCTGAGAGACTCTTTGATGCTTCACATAATGTTTTTCGTTTGTACAATGCGTACTCAATTCCTAGTGGCCACAACAGGTCCTTCTCTCAGCTCGATTTGTTCCCCCTACTCTACTTTCAGACACTTGTTCTTGGGGGCCTCAACATCCCCCATCCCACCTAGGACCCACCCTGCATTCTTTCTGACTATGATTACTTCATAAGCTCCCCGTATTTTGCCAGGGCTTCAGCTCAGTCAATTTCTCTCCTCAACACTCCAGGGGTCTACACTAGGTTCCCCTTCACCACCAACCACCACCCTGCAGTCCTCAACCTGTCCTTCGCCAACCCTATGTGTTCCCATATTTTTCCTCCTGGAACCCCTCGCTCCCACTGACTAGATCAGACCACACCGCCCTCTCAATCGTGCTTTGTACCCTGCTCCTAAACCCTCCTCCACCCAGGGGCCTAAACTGGAAGTATCCGGATTGGGATCATATATCTCCTCTTCTCGCGAACATGACTCTCGCCGCCCCCCCCTCCCTCCCTACTCAGCACACCCTTGATCTCTGGTTCGACCACAGCCTTGCCAGGATCACACACTTTATCACCTTCAGTACCACATCCAAACGCCTGTCCTCCTATTCCAAACTGTGGTGCACTCCAGAACTTACTCAGCTGCCCGCATTTATCACCATACCAGACACCTCAGGAGAAAGAACCAGTCCTCGCCTGCCCAGGGCCGCTTTGCGTGAAACACCTATTTCAAGGCTATCCAATCCGACAAGCGCTTAAACTGGTCCCAGTTCCTCGCTGATTTCAACTTGCAATCGGTATGGGATGCCCGCCAAAATTGCACATGGCAGAGCTCCGGACCATTTCCCTGTACTTGAAAATGCCTCCACCCCTGCAGAAATCAACAACACACTTCTACAACATGCTTTTCTTCCCAGACCCTCACCTCCCGTGCCCCTTATCCTGCCTGTGTTTCAGGATGTCCCTCGGGTCTTAGTATCAGATGTGTCCTCCGCACTTCAAAAATCCTCTAATGGGTCACCCCCTGGCCCAAGTGGCATCCCCTACTCAATCTGGAAGAGGGTCCAGAAAGCCAACAAGAGGCACCTGCCATCTCTGTTCACTCCCCTCCTGACCCATGGATATCACCCTCAGGCCATGAAGAAGGCAAATGGCATTGTTCTGGATAAGCCAATTAAACCAGAATACGGCACACCTGCTTCGTTTCGCATTATTCTCCTACTCGAAACCGTCTCAAAAATCCTTGAAAGACTTTCTGCCCTACGTCTCTCTGGCCTCAGCTGCCTGCTCCCTTGGCCTCTTACACCCAAATCACTGTGGGTCCTTGGCTGGTCTCAGCTGTTTCGACGCTGTTGCTACCCTCACTCATGCAGTACGCCTGCTTCAATCTGCTTCCTTCAAAGTATCAACTCTTTTCCTGGATGTCAAAGGTAGTTTTGACAATGTCTGCGCCAACAAGCTAGCTGGTATCCTCGCAAAAGGGGGGGTCTCCGCCTATCTGGTTGCCTGGATTAAGTCATTCCTCTCCCAACACCAGTGCCGGCTCATCCTCCAAGGCGCACCTAAGGTATTCTGCCCAGTTGCTGTTGGTACCCCTCAGGGCTCCCCCATTTCTCCTCTTCTTTGTGTGCTCTCTATTGCCAGCCTCCACCCAACAATCACTCAAGGTCTTGGGATTTCATATGTTGACGACCTCACCAGTACGGTCAGCTCAGACTCAGTACATTGGGACATCCGCCCTCTTCACGACCATTTTGGCGCCATCCAAGGGCAGGGTGCCAACCTGGGGGTCGCTTTTTCCATCGCCAAAAATGAACACATTGACTGGATTACTCCAAACAACCGGTCAGATGTTTCCTTTGCCCCCATAGTGATCAACGTCATGCTTTTCACAGAATCCCAAGCTGTAAGGTAGCTTGGCTACTGGCTCACCCCTACGATCCAATCCTCCATCCACATTCGTAGAGGGCTGCCACATGCTCAGGCCTCTTTCACTACAATCCGACAGCTCAGTGCAGCCGGCAAGGGCCTCTCCTCCTGGTGCAATAGAAAATTAGTGTTCGGCGCCATCCTCGCGCTCCTTACCTATGGCGGCAATCTCTTTATTCCGGATACAGCCACACTTAAAAAACTCATCTCCTTCTGGCATGGCATACTCCGGTGGACAACTAATTGTTTTTCCACCACTGCCTGTAGCGCCCTGTAGCGGGAAGCCTGACCACCACCCATCTCCGCTATCTGCAAACACTGCCGCCAGTCACCTGCCCTCCCTTTGGTCTGCACTCCTTCAAAATTCAATCCTGCCACTGCCCAGATACCCTAGCCAGTGACTACCTCGGACCAGGGATGTTCTGTGGACGATTATCGCTTTCTTCTCTGAGGCTCCTTTAAAGCTAGGCACCTTACTTCATGGCTCCGCCCGGCCGTCAATTCCGCCAAGCACCTGGCTCTAGACTCCTTGTGTCAGGAGATTTCCAACCTCATTGAGGATGTCACTATCCTCACGCTTGCCTGGCCGACCTCGTATCCCTGCCATTGTGGAGGGAACCTTCAGTCCACTACTAAGCCCTCAGAGCTCCTCTGGTACAATTACTCCTCAGCAAGTGGGTAGATGTAAGCCAGCCAATACCCCCGTCATATCTTTATAGTGCCTGCCGCACTCGTCATGCATCAGCAAAAGATTCTCCTGTGTCAGATACGGCGCCGTTGCGTCCTGACGCACCCGATGTTGAATCTGTGTCCTGTGCGTCCTGTGCATCCTGAGTTGCGTCCTTTGTGTCCCCTGCGCCCTGTGCATCCTGAGTTGCGTCCCCTGCGTCCTGTGCATCCTGAGTTACATCTCCTGCGTCCTGTGCATCCTGAGTTGCCTGACAATGCCCGCTCAAATTCCATGCATCTGGAGCCAAACTAATACACCACATTCCGTCCTGACATATAAGACAATGCAACTCTGCCTCCAGTGCCTCCAGACTCGTCCCTCAACACCATTGCTGATCATGATTTACCAGTGAGAGATGCTCGCTTCAGGGGTACCCCTGGGGATTACTTGGCATAGTTTATCATGGTTTCCCAGCACTTAGCCTCATACGCGACGCTACGAACTGTTCTCTCATCATCACCCTCAACATCGATATTCCCGGGTATCCTGCATAATACTCCACTACAACTAGAGATCCGATCCTAAATCTGACACAGGGAGGTTGCTAGGCTCGAAGCCAGCCTCACACCGGTATAAGGTACGTCCCTGTCGCATTAATATGGTGCCGGACAACCTAAATCTGCCCACGTGGCCAAGTGAGTGAGAGACCGAGTGATCGGCCATGATGCCGACCGTGAATGTACCATGCATATATTGAGACTGAGCTAGCCGATAATAATGAATGAAACTTGTGATAGGAAGAAGAAGAAAAATAGAGAAGCGAAGTGGAGATTGTTTAACCTGAAACTCAGGTGTATGTACAGTAAAAAAGGCGAGAGATAGCAGAAAATCTGTCTTTGTTGTCCTTCTAAAAGTCATCTTCAAGATGCCGAACACGGCGGTGTGATAGATACTCATGATAGCTCTGACTTCCATATGTGAGACCTTTCCTGTAGGCCTCCATAATACGCTGTGTACGGGCGTAAAATAAGGAAATGGTTGATGGCTTGACTGAAGAAAGTGCCTGAGGAATAATCTGTATTTATAAAGGGTAAGTGGAATTCAATTTCATAAACAAGGGCAAATAGATAGAAACTTACCGTCTTTAATCCGTCATAATTGTAATCGCAATTATCACGAGTATAACGCTTGACTTGACCCCAGTAGTATTCAATCCAATTCAATTCGCAGTGAAATTTTGGATAAAATAATACTAGATGCCCGGTTGCCTCTATTCTTTCTTGTAGTTTTCCCTTTTGATGGACAAAGTCATACTGGAGGGAGAGTATTCTGCGAGCACAGCAAGCTTTTGTTTTAACTTATATTAGTAGGAGCATGGAGATGAAAGAGATATTAAGAAAGCAAGACTTTAATAGCTTACAGTTTTCTGTGCAAGAAGGTGGAAGGATCTCGCAGGCAGGGCATTTGCGTCCAAGGTACGGTTGGCATGCCTCACAGTATTTCTTCTTGGTGCAAAGCGAACAGCTACGCCTTGCTAAACATAAATCACAGCACTGTCGTGGTGAGCAAAAGTTACTCCCCCGGCAGTCTTTCTTTTTCCCCTTTTGTGGTTTGTGAGTTATGCAATAGCTTCCCTTCACACACTGCTTGCATTTTTTGCGAGCTCCACACTCTTCACACTGGAGCTTTGGGCATTCCAATCTTAATCCTGTTGTCCACAATCCTCTTTCCTGTAATACAGTCTCAATCCCTTTCGCAATCCCACTCTCATCCACCATAGACTGTACTGTTCTAGTCCCATTAACAAGAAAGTAACCATCTCTCATTATTGGCTATTCTCCTCCACTACCTAGGTTCATATTTTGAACTCGTAATGCATCTTCAGCAAAGGAACTATGACTTGAAGCATTGTCGAACAGGAATAATGCTTTGTATCCAGGATAAACTGCTTCAAATATTTTGATACCAGTATTGAGAGTATGGCTGATAATGTCATCGGTTGACCAATATCCAGCACTGTTTTGAGAACCGAATTCAAATAACTTTGATGCATGTTGAGGGATACCAAGCTGCTGACGCTGTTCAATAGATAGCCTTTCCGCACTAAGACGCCCAGAGGGTAGCAAGAAATCCGAGATCATGATTCCTCTTCCTCTTCCTTTTGGCCGTAGAAAAGTAGTATTTTTATCCTTCCATGCCCGAGATCTTGCCTCATTGCTATTCAGAGTACTCTCATCGTGAGTTACCAGAATAACAGGAGGATGCAATCCTCCAACCTGACATCCTTGTGGATATTGCTTGGCCTTGATGTCTCCCTCCTTATCAAATTCGACTAGGTACGGCCTCAATCCCTCCAGTTGTTCTAAAAAGCGAACTCGCTCCTCTACCACATCCACCCTTTCATGACCATCAACATACACTCCTTTTTTCACCTCTGTCCAGTGAAATCCAAGCTTAGCTAGCCATCTCCGTGCTGTACGTGCTCTGATTCCCTTACGCTTGCGGTGATGATTTTCCTCCTGCCCATCCTGAAGGCCAACACGCTCAATTGCGTTCAGAACTAGGTCCTCTACCTCTGCATTCTCTGTAACCGGATACTTGGTACCTGAATTGGATTCAACCGCCAAGCTTTGGTCAACTGGCTTCAGGTAATTGGCTACCGCTTTTGCTAAACCGCGTGATGTAACTTCTAAATACCAGTTTATTTGATTAGCAATTCAACTCTAAGCCCTATTGTATAGTATCTATATTTTAATAAACAGTGAACCCAAGTGTCTAGTTTATGTGTGCTTTATTAGATACCATCAGTATTCTCAACAGGGCAGTTTGTCCGTCATGGGCCAGGAGGAGGCCAGAGGTATTGTGTTGTCCTGTCTGGGCATTTTCGAAACCTATCTGATAAATGAGAGCGAAGGACAAGAACAGATAACATATATCTCCACTGGACTATAGCGGAATGCGAAGATATGCTGAGACTGGCTCTGAGATACGGTAATGTTAATTCTAATTCATTGGATAGCCATGACTGATTGCCACTATAAAATATGGTTGCCAGGAGCGATAGAGGTCTAGTGAAACTGCTTGTGAAAAAGCCTGAATATCGATCCCAATTCATTGGATAGTGATCAGTGTTCCCAAGTGTCCAGTCTGTCCGTCTTTTGCCTAGAATGCGACAGACACCAAATTGTAGTCCATCCTAACCCATACCCGGGACGGACTGCCAGGCCCTACAGGTATCTCAGGCGACGCAATTTCCAAGGTAACTCCGGATACTGGGCAGACCCTACAGGTAATAGGCAAGGACTGCTGATGATGGATGAGGACTGCAGGTAATGGATGGGCCCTATCGGTAATTCGCAAGGACTGCAGAGGACAGATGAGGGCTGCAGATAATGGGTAAGGACTGCATGTACTCAGGAGTTACGGATCCGTAGAGGATTGTAGAGACCTACAGTCTCCCTGTTAGACGGTAGTCTTTCCCAAACGACGGACGCCTTTGCCCTACAGCCTAAGACAGAGTCGAGAAGCTGTTAGAATAGAAAGGTGTCAATCCCAATTTGCCAGATTGTCGTGGCCGAACACTGATATCTTATAATGCCTTTCGAGGATAGGAATATGTTGTCAAGCTGCTTCTAGAAGGCAGAGGTGTCAATCCTAATTCATTAGATAGAAATTACTAACTGCCGCTATCATATACTGTTGTCTGAAGCAATGGAGGTCTAGTGAGAGCGGCTGTGGAAAGCCGAGATATCAATTTCAATTCATTCCATAGTGATGATCAAACTCCTCTATCGTGTGCTACCTGATACGAGTGAGTGGATCTAACCGCAGGGTCTTTAGAATATGAAATTGTCAATCCCAATTTACGGGATTGTATTGGCTGAACACCCATATCATATAATGTTCAGAGCCTATATGAAGATGTAGTAACGCTGCTTCTGGGATCCAGAGATGTCAATCCCAACTTATCAGATAGCAAAGGTTGACCCCTACTATCATATAGTTGCTTGCAATATTCACATAGAGGTTTGGTAAACCCAGACACTTGGGATCACTGTTCATAATAATTAAACTTTAGTTGGATAGGTAAACTTACTTTCGCCTGTTCTCATAATATATTGCCTTACTGCCAATAGTACCCCTTCATCTTCAAACCACGTTACTATCCTCCCATCCCCACCTCCTTACCTTCCTCTTGGAATTTCCCTCTCATAAACCCAAGCTGTCTCCCATTGCACTAGCATGCGTGCAGTGTGCATTCCTCGCCCATGGCTGTTCGCAACTTGAAGTGCTACAGTACGTCTTTGCAAACCATGATTTTCCTTTCTTAGTTGAGCATGTAGAAATTGGAGAACCATGTCATGTCGAAGCTGATAGGTTCCACCAAGCCCACCACAATCTCCATATCGCTCCTTGATTTTCTTTTTATGACCTAATAAGTAGATGAGATCTGATACTGCATTTTGCCGCTCGCTTCTTGTTGGCCTCCGCTTTGGTGGACTAGAGCCTCTTGGTATGTCCTCCAATAAAGGTATTCGGTCTTCATTTTCGAAGAAGTTACTTCCCTCCGGCCTTCCAGATTCCTCCTGATCCTTACAGATTCCCACCAACCTTGCCCGGTCCCAAAGTGCACGAATATCATAACACTTAGAGGCTTCCACTTTTAGTTGGACAGCTTCCTCCCTTCGTCTTCGCTCCGTGCGTTCTGATCCTGACCCCCAGCTTGCTCTCAAATGTTTTCCTGCACCCTTCTCATATCTTAGGTCTGATACCAGCTGATTCATAGATTCAGCACCATTTTCTTCTTCTGCATCGCTTATTTCAAAATCGCTTTCTTGATCTTGATCCTCTGAATCATCATCAAATTCAGACTCGCTATCATCGGAGCTTGAGAGTCCTGTGTCACTATTCCAACCACCCTCAGAGGCGTCTGATAGCTGTTCATAGGTACTATGTGAAGCTTCTCCCTTTTGATTAATTCTCTTTAGTATGAGATTTAATTTACTCCTCTCAGGATACAGTTCATACCTTCTTCGTAGTTTTTGCCATCTTCCCCTCTCTTGCACTGATTAGAGCCTTGTTTAACTGTGCTTTACGCTTTGCAGACACCATTTGGCTCTCTTAGATCTCACTTCGGTGAGGTTGGGATTATTTGCGCTTTTTTTTTCTTTCTCGGCTCCTATCTTGGCTTAGAACTTAACCTTTCCTGGAATAGTTTCATACATCAGATATCACTCGTGCCAAGTTCCACTAAATTTCTTGGCATCTTGGCATATTCTCTTCCCGGCCAACTTCCCCTTCCTCACCCAAAATGACCCCTCTTCAATCACTAATATCATCTTTGAAAATCCTTTTTTATTAATTTCGTCTGGTAAATTTCACTAATGGATACTAATCTACATAATTACCAGACAGATTTCCTCTACAGCCTAATCTGGTTGTGTTGTGGTTTTCTATCTTTCTTGTGGTTTCACGATCATAATGGGCAGATTTAGGTTGTCCGGCACCATACTCATGGAGATCGCCCACCCTCCTGATAGTGCTCTTTTCTCGCTACTAATCCTGAACTCAATGGCAGATTCCTCTAAAACCGCTCCACCGATTTAGATTCTGTCATCTGGACGTCGATGGGCTCGACGCCTGCCTAACGCCCGTATAAGGTACGTCCCTATCACATTAATACTCATGAAATCGGTATCTACTCTGAGGGGGGGGTCTTGGGAAGGCCGAGCGGGGATGCTGGCGATCCTAGCGCTCGATGGCATATCCCTCCACAACTGCTCAACCGATCTTGGATCTGTTACTTGGAGGTCGCTGGGCCCGACACCAGCTTCACGCCGGTATAAGGCACGTCCCTTTCGCACTAATACTCATGTTCATCGCCTACCCTCCTGATTGTGGTCTTTTGTCTTTACTAATCCCTAACTCGATGGTAGATCCCTCCACAGCCACGTAGCTGATTTTGGATCTGTCACCTGGGCGTCGTTGGGCTCGACGCCAGCTACACGCCGGTATAAGGTACATCTCTGGCGCATCAATACTCATGAAGTTGCTATCTACTCTGATGGGGGTCCTGGGAAGGCTGAGAGGGGATGCTGGCTATCCGAGGACTCCATGCCTGATTCCTCCACGACCGCTTCACCAATTCTAGCTCTGAAGGCGTGACCGCGTTGGGCTCGGCGCCAGCTACATGCCAGTATGAGGAATGTCCCTGTCGCATCAATACTCCGGAAATCGCTATCTACTCTGGGGGGGGGTCCTGGGAAGGCTGAGCGGAGATGCTGGCTATCCCAGGACTCAATGGCAGGTCCCTCCACAACCGCTAGACCGATCCTGGATCTGTCACATGGACGTCGCTGGGCTCAACGCCAGCTTCACGCCCGTATAAGGTACGTCCCTGTCTCATTAATGCTCATCGAGATCGCCCACCCTCCTGATAGTGGTCTTTTGTCTCTACTAATCCTGAACTCGATGGTGGATTCCTCCACAACCACGTTGCCGATTATGAATCTGTCACCTGAAGGTCGTTGGGCTCGATGCCAGCTACACGCCGGTATTTGGTACGTCTCTGGCGCATCAATACTCATGAAATTGCTATCTACTCTGAGGGGGGTCCTGGGAAGGCTGAGAGGGGATGCGGGCGATCCCAGGACTCCATGCCAGATTCCTCCACAACCACTTGACCGATTCCAGCTCTGAAGATGCGACGTCGTTGGGCTTGGCGCCAGCTACACGCCAGTATGAGGAACATCCCTGTCGCATCAATAATCATGAAATCGCTATCTACTCCGGGGGGGGGGGTCCTGTTAAGGCTGAGCAGGGATGCTGGCGATCCCAGGGCTCGATGGCAGACTCCTCTACAACCGCTTAACCGATCCTGATTCTGTCACTTGGACGTCACAGGGCTCGACGCCAGCTACATGCGGGTATGAGGTACGTCTCTGCCGCATCAGTACTCATGGAGTTCACCACCCTTCGGAGAGTGCTCTTTGGTCTCTAACAATCCTGAACTCGATGCCAGATTCCTCCACAACCGCTCTACCGATTTTGATTCCGTCACCTGGACGTCACTGGGCTCAACGCCAGCTATATGCCGGTATAAAGAGGGTTCTCAGGTGCCAATTCTCCATGGAGCTATATGGTCCCGGGGGAGGTAAGAGGAGGGGGGGAAGGGGGGGGGTGGATGGGGGGGTGTTCAATATGCTGTATATTAGAAGAATAGAAGACTGTTAGTAGTAAATTTAATACTCTTTCATGATGTGAAATATATTGTGACCCGGGTGACGAAGGTCAGAAAAAGGTTAATGGGGCACCGTTCGCTTATGTCCAGAAGATGAGGTAGTACATCCTGAGTATGAGGTGTGCGCCCGGGACATCCTGCGAATTAGGTATGCGCCTGGCGCGTCCTGAGAATTAGGTATGCGCCCGGTGCGTCCTGAGAATTAGTGGTGCGCCCGTTGCATCCAGAGAATTCGGTATGCGCCACATGCGTCCTGAGATTAGCTGCTGCGTCTGCTGCGGCCTGAGATCCGGCGCTGCATCAGGTTGCTTCCTGATTCGCCATTGATGTTTTGGGCGTCAGGTGCATTAGACGCACCTGACGCTCAGGACGCAAGCTATTGTTTCTGCTGATGAAGAGTCAGGAAAAGCCATGGCACAATCATGCGAACAAAAAAAGAAAAAAAGGCACATGTAGCAGTGACCACTGGGAAGTTCAACAAAGGTAATGCGGGGGTGACGTGGTTTGGCATAATCGAAGTCCCGAGGGGGCGTCAGGGGGGCCCGTGTTTTGGCAAAATGGGCAAACAGCAGGAGATAGTGCAATATGATCCTCCGAGAGGCAAGCCGTGATGCACAATGGTCATAGTCCGAATGGTGAAGAAGTCGTTATGGATACCAGCCAGGTAGTTGTGGGTACCAGCCAAAAAGGTGAAGAAGCAGTAGGGTGCCAGCGGATCCGACTGTAGGAGGAGGAGAAGCAAGAGGGGTAGACCCAACTCTGGGCCGTAGAAACTATCGGAAAACGAGTTTGTGTCTTGACTAGGCAGCGTGTTAAAGAGAAGGAGAGTAGAGAAATCGAGCGTAGCCTATCAAGATGATTTCTCTTTCTACAAACGGTGTACCCGGCCGTCTGTAACGTGGGCATTTACAAGAGTCTCGCCGACCATGCGGATGCTCTAATCGAGGCTCAAAGCAAACGCTGCGTGGGTTGAGGAAACATCATCAAAAGAAGACCAAATCCATCAACCCAGGGAGAAGAAAGCCCAAAGGGATATGCCTAAGGGTGGGAGAAGATGAGGGGAGAGGCAATCCACCCCCTAGGGTGAACCCATAGCGGGGGGTGGGGTTTGGAAAAGTCGTGATATTCTCGTGATGTTGACATTTCCATCGCTGGGTGTGTAGAGGAGACCGAGGATTGAGTTCTTGTACCTTTTTCTCTTTCTTTTTTGTTCTTTTTTTCCTTTCCTTGTTTTCGCATCATTTTAGTATTGTTTAAGGTACAAACTCCCATATGCAGATCACTCTAACACAGGAAAAACCTCCACCTATAGTCCATCCCGCATCCTTTGTGCTAAAGCCCTCTGACCCTGCCCAACACCAGAGCGCCCAGTACTATGGGTAGAAAGTACAAAAGAGCGTACAGGCCTGAATACAATGAACAACAAAAATCAACCTCCACAGACATGCAGCCCATAAGAAACCCCCCACCCCAACAGTGACCAACCAAGGAAAGTACAGAAACCTCAACAAATTCAAGGAAGAAAAATCCCAGCCGAACCCTTAAGCAACCCACCCATAGCCCAACGACAGACCCCATTCTGCCGCAGCAGGGGAGGGGCCAAGGAGCCAGCAGGACAATGCTGTAGGCCATCATCACATACAAAGAGGCAATCCAATCATTGGGGCCTGGGGCACTTACGTCTCGGACGAAGGGCAGAAAAGACTACCATGTGAATAATTGGTAACCAAAACCAACACAAACGGAAGGGTGTGCCAGGGCCAAGCAGGGACCGTTTGCCCACCGGCAACAAGACCGGGAGGGAGTGCATATCAGCCTGAGGCAACAGAGGCAACAGGCATGAAACGTCTACTGCAAATACAGGCAAAAGCCAAGCACACAGCCATGACAATCACCCAAGCCCAGAGATCAGAAGGGAACAGAGGCCCAGGGTGTAGAAGCAGTAGGGTGCCAGCCGATCCGACTGTGAGGAGAAGAGTAGAAGGAGGTGTAGACCCAACTCTATGCCATGGAAACTATCGGTAACCGCGTTCGTGTCTACACTAGGCAGCCTCTCAAAGAAAAGAGGGACCAGAGATATTGACTGTTGCCTGCTGAAGTGTTTTCTCTTACTGCGCACCGTGTTCCCAGCCCCCTATAACATGGGCGTTGAGGAGAGTGTTGCCAACCGTGCAAATGCTCTACGAGAGGCAGAGTAAAAGCGGGGTTGTAAGAGGAAACATCATCAGAAGAAGACGAAATCCATCATCCCAGAGTGAAGAAAAGCCAAAGGGATAAACCTAAGGGAAGGAGAGAGTAGAGGAGGTATGTCTCCACCCCCTAGAAAGAAGTCATGACAGGGGGTGGAGTTTGGAAAAGTGGTGATAATCAGGGGGTGTTGAGATTTCAATTGCCGGGCATGTAGGGGAGACGGAGGATAGAGTTCTTGTACCTTTATCTTTTTGTTCTTCTTTTTTTTTGAATCCTGGGATTATTGATTTGGGTACAAAATCCCGCATGCAGCTAGTGTTACAGCATATAAAAAACCTTAATTCCAAAAACTAACAATAGAAACAACAAAATTCAAACAACACGTGCAAAAACTCTCCAAGCGGGATCATAGGAACCCTGTCGCATCGCCATCGATGACTAACAAAAGAAAAGTAAAGCAAAGTCCTCCTTATAACTTATAAGAAAAACACTCAAAAGTAATAAAACCTCCCCGCCCTACCTGCCCACTGCCGCAGGCAACTTGGAACAAGGGAAACTCATGAACCAAAAAGAAAATACCCTCAAGAGAAACCCAACGAGGGTAGCTAAAAGTAGGTATACCTAGAAGGCCAGGGCCGAGCTAGGGAGTTTTTAAGATGTTAAGCACTATCTGAGTCCGATCCTGGCTTAGGAGTATCAGTACTGGCTCGAATACGCAGCATGGTTGGAGGAAAGCCCGTGCGGGTAGCATAGAGATACACAGCTAACCCTCTAAGGAGGGGGAGCAAGGGCCAGAGAGGAGCGTCAGGGCCAATGTCATCCACACCTGAGAGATGGGTGAGGCGAGGCTGGGCCTTCGCGGGGCAGAGGAGAATCGCGTGTTGGAAGGACTCATCATCTTCCTCAAAGAACGGGGAGAGGCTGCCGGAATCCCTGGTGCTCCAGGAGATATGTGCGGCAAGGGGGCTAGCACCTGTACGCATCTGGTGAATGCGGCGACATATAAACCGTAGAAGGCCGGAAAAGGCCTGGGGAGTGAGCCAGGCACCATACGGATACGAAAGGGGGACTGGCCGACTTATGACTTGCCAGTCAGCAAGGAGTGACTGTATCAGAGGTGTTCTGATGGCTTGTTAGGTAACGGAGGGTTCCCTCGACACTGGGAGCGCTACAAGATTGGTCGAGGCGAGCAGGAGGATAGGGATTTCCGCAATGAGGTCTGAAACTTCGTGACATAAGGAGTCTCGTGCCAGGTGCTTGGCGGACTTAACCGCCGGGGGAAACCATGAAGTAAGGTGGATGGCTTTGGAAGAGCCTTGGAGGAGCAAGCGATGTTCGTCCGCAGAACGTCCCTGGTCCCAGGTGGGCACAGACTCGGGTATCCAGGCGGTGGCACAATTGAATTCCAAAGGGGGGCAGACCAGGCGGACGGCAGGTGACCGACGGCGGTGTTTGGAGATACAAGAAATGGGTGGTAGCGAGGCCTCCCGGTACAGAGCGCCGCGGCCGGTGGTGTAAAAACAATTAGTTGTCTACCGAAGCACTCTATGCCAGAAAGAGTTGAGTTTCTTAACTGTGGCTGTGTCTGGAAAAAAGAGGTCGCAGCCATAGGTGAGCATAGGAAGGATTGCGCCGAAAACTAACTTTCTGTTGCACCAGGAGGAGAGGCCTTTGCCAGCTGCACGGAGGTGTCGGATTGTAGCGAAAGAGGCTTTGGCGAGTGCAGGCCATCTCAGGAAATGAATGGAAGAATGAATTGTAGGGGTGAGCCAGTAGCCAAGCCACCTCACCACTTGACAGGGCGGGAAAAGCATGTCGTTGATCACTATGGGGGCAAAGGACACATCTCAGCGGTCCTTTGAGGATCTCCAGTAAATGTTTCATTTTTGGGGAAGGAAAATGGCACCCCCAGGTCGGCACCCTGCCTTTGGATGATGCCGAAATAGTGTTGAAGAGTGCGGATATTCAAACGTACAGAGTCCGAGCCAACCGTGATAGTCAGGTTGTCGATGTATCAAATCGCCAGACCTTGAGGGATAGTCGGGTGGAGGCTAGCTATATAAAGCACAAAAAGAAGAGGAGAAATTGGTGAGCCCTAAGGTGTGCCAACAGCGACCAGGCAGAAGACATTAGGCGCACCTTGGAAGATAACTCGTCACTGGCGTTTGGAGAGGACTGACTTGATCCAGGCAACCAGGTAGGCAGAGACACCTCCTTTGGTGAGGATACTAGCCAACTTATTTGCACAGAGATTGTCAAAACCACCTTTGACATCCAGGAAGAGAGTTCATACTTTGAAGGAAGCACCTTCAAGTAGGAGGATTTCGTGGGTGAGGGTAGCAACAGCCTCGAAACAGCCCAGACCGGCCAGGGACCCACACTGATTGGGGTGTGAGAGGCCCAGGGAGCGGGCAGCAGAGGCGAGACCAAGAGCAGAAAGTCTTTTGAGGAGCTTGGAGACGGTTTCGAGTAGGACAATGATGCGAAAGGAAGCAGGTGTACGGTGACCTGGCTTTTACCTGGTTTATCCAGGACAATGTCATTGGCCTTCTTTATGGCAAGGGGGTGGTCTCAGTGGGTAAGGAGGGGACTGAACAGAGATGGAAGGAGCCGCTCATTGGCCTTGTGGATCTGCGTCGTGATAGAGTAAGGAATACCACTCGGGCCAGGGGAGGACGTGGTAGAGGATTTTTCAAGCACGGAGTACACTTCTGATGGTAAAACCGGGGGGACGTCCTTAAACTCAGGAAGGATGAGGGGTGGAGGAGGAGAGGGTGTAGCAGGGAAAAGATAATGTAGAAGTGTATTGTTACTCTCAGTGGGGGAGGAGGTGTTCTCGAGTATCGGGAAATGATCCGGGGCTCTGCCCGCTGCAATCTTTCCAGTATCTCAGACTGATCCCAAGTCGTCGTCGGCCAGAAACTGCGACCAGTGAACTCTCTTGGCCGTTTGAATAGCCTTGAAATACATGTTCCGAGCCACACGGGCCAGGGCGGGCGAGGCCTGATTCTTTCTCATGAGGCGGAGGGTATGGTAACGGATGTGTCGTAGCTATGTAAGTTCTGGAGTCCACCACGGTTTAGAGTAGGGGGATGGGCGTTTGGTTGTGGTGTTGGAGGTGCTGAGGGGTGTGATCTTGGCATGGCTGTTGTCGAACCATATGTCAAGTGAGCATGGAGTAGGGAGCGTGGGGGGGCTTGCAAGCGTCAAATCGGTGAGAAGCGAGGAGATGTGATCCCAATCCGTGTATTTCCAGTTTAGGCCCCTGGGCGGGAGCTTTGGGAGCGGAATGGAGAGAATGATTGTGATGGCGGTGTGATCCGAACCTGTCGGCAGGAGAGAGGGGTTCCAACAGGAGAAATATGGAAGCAGGGCTGAGTTGGCAAAGGACAAGTCAAGGACTGCAGGGCGATGCTTGCAGGTGAACGGGAACCTAGTGTACACCCTGGGTGTATTGAGGAGAGAAAACAACTAAGCTGATGCCCTGTCGAAATAGGGAGAACTTATAAACTGATCGTAGTCGGAGAGCAAACGAGACAGGTCGGAGGCCGAGTGATGAATGTTGAGGTCCCCAAGGACAAGTGTAGGAAAATCATATTGGGGAAATAAATCAACAGGAGAAACTAACCTAATGTGACCACTAGGAATAGAGTAGGCATTATACAAAAGAAACAAATTATGTGAAGTATCAATAAGTCCCTCGGAGGAGTAAAAGTTCACTGCCATGAGGTTGCCCCTTTCAAAAAACAGTGGAAGAACAGAAATCACAGTTAGTAACCTTTTGTGGACATAAGTTGCCACTCGAGGTTTATACCTGTTGGTTGCAGGAGGAAAAAAACATTTATAGTTACGAAAAACAGGGGGACAGTTCTTCCAAAGAGGAATAGCTTGGAGAGCCACACTATGAGGAGAACTTTCTACCAAAGTAACAAAACTAAAAAGAGTTTGAAAAACATTACTGCTACCGAGACAATTATGCTGAACAATGGAAAGATTTAAACAACCAGGGTACTGGGTGGATTGGCATGGTGAAGGGCTCAGTGTTAGGGATGGGTTTGATGACATCTGAAGATCCAACTGGACGTCGCACGGGGTGGGCTCGCTCCAGTCAGGCCGCTACTAGCTTGGAAGCGTGTGCTGCCAGCACCAAAGCAATTCCTGCCGGGGAGGGGAGTGGCGAGGTAAGGTTGGGCAGATGCGCTACGAAGGAGTCTAACTGTTACGGGGTGGGTAGATTGGCTAGAAGCAGGGAACCGGGGGCCGTGCCTAGCTGGAGTAGCCGGTACAATTGGGGGAGCAGTTGGGCCCTGGGGGGTGGTTTGAGGAAGGCCCGCATCAGGGGCATCGGGTATCTCTTGGTCCCTTGGTGGACGGAGAGAGGAGAGGAATTCGCGGCGGACAGGACAGGTGGCATCAAAGGAGGCGTTTTGACCGCCACAGGTGACGCAGAGAGGGGGGGAGGCATTGCAACATCCTACTACAGATTTCTCAAAACCACCTTTTGGGCAGCTTTGGTTGGCACATCTCTGGGCAGAACGGTTGTGGGGGAGAGTGCAGAACGGGCACGCCAGTGCCTCTTGTTTGCACCACGGGGCAGAGTGACCAAAACGCCAGCACTTACTGCACGGGGTGGAGTTGGAGGCCGGGTAGGTGGGAGCGACCATGCGGCGAGGGGGAAAAGCCGGATGGATTCGCCGAAACCGGAAAAATGAAGCGGGTCGACCGCCACAACCACCAAGGTTGTGGGATTCTAAGCCCTTTTCGCTGGGTTGACTGTAGAAATCTAGCCCCAAATATGGGGACGTCAATAGCATTGCTAATTGATTCATTGAGTGAGGGGAAGAGGTCACTAGGATCATTTGAAATGATAGAAAGTGGAAGATTGGGAATGAGAAGTTCGACACTTGTCGGTGCCTCCCTAAACACCTGAAATGGATTATCCCCCACATGGAAACTCTGAATGAGCTTCTTGGTCATGGCATCAAAAAAAGATAAGTATGCTGTGGACGGGGTGTATGGGTTGGCAGTGAGAGTAACAGCACCATTGCGATTAACTAAAGCAGTAAGGGAGAGAGGTAAGGAGCAGTTGGCCTCTTTGAGCACAGCGGCCATGATGTCAGGGAGGGTAGCAGTCATGACCAACGAATCGTTGGGGGGGTTGGGGAAGCACGAGGGGCGAAGAAACGACTTCGTGGTGATGGAAGCAGTGGGGGTCCTTTGTGGGCACTATTCTCGCTGGATGCAGCGACTTGTGCCCCCGTGGCGTTCTTCTTGCCCTTTGCACCCTTCCGGGTAACCAGAGCCCAGGTTTGTTCTTGGGGCTGCGGGGGGGTCAGAGACTCTGAACCCGGGTGGGGGACCTGTATTCAAGAGTGAGGTGGCTAGGTATCGCTCGGAGTATAGCTTGGCCTCCTCTGACCGAGTATGCCAAGATTGAAAAACAATGCCAGCTTGGGGTGAATCCGGGTAGCGTTTGGCGTATGTGTCCGGGTTGCCGTACTACTTCCCCTTGCTAAGGAAAGGAAAGTCAGGGGCAGTCACAGTGTGGGAGGAGAGGCTGTTAGCAAGTTTCCTTTTCTACTCAGCAGGCTTAGTCTGGACAGCCGGGGTGGGAGGAGGCGGCGCTTTAGGCGGCGGGGGAGCCACTTGTGTGGCGCCATCATGGGAGAGTGCAGCAACGCGAGAGGACAAATCCTTGAGGGATGCCTCCAGGTTGGATGTGGCTGGAGGTGAGGGGGTGGCTGAGGGCCCTGTTTGGGCGGAGGCAAGTGTCTCAACCTGTGAAGTTAAGAAAGTAACGGAGGCACCTAGGTCATTAACCATGGGGATAAGTTGCGTGAGAAGCGGGGCGATGGCTAGTTGACTATCAGGGAAGGTAGTAGCGGAGGCATTATAAGCTGTGGAGATGAAGCTGGGTCAGGGCCAGCAAGCCTGGCAGCATGCCTAAGAACTTTGGCGACGTTGTCAGCCTCCCCAGAGAGAGTGGCATGGCTGGAGTGGAATGACCACGAGCGGGAGATTGGATCAGCCCTACGGTGCTGGCGGGAGGAGGCAGAGGGGACAGGACCAACACTCGAGGCAGGGCCTGCACCAGTAGAAGTGAGAGGGGTAGACGACATCAAGGAAGGGTTAGAGAGCCAGGACAGAGGACAAAGAGGAGGGGGAGAGAGAGAAAGAAGTCAGACTACCAGTATGACTTTCCAAAAATTAAAACTATCTCAGCAAAGGTGAAATATATATTTCACTTGAGAATGAAGCCCAAGTGAAAAGCCAAAGATGATGTATCTTAACGAAATAAAGACCAAACCCTGAGGTTTACGTTGGTCTAATGCGCAAAGTATTTTAAGCGAGAGGAAAATAGAGGGCGCGGAGCGTTGAGTTCTTGTACCTTTCCTTTTTCCTTTTTCCTTCTTTTTTTCTTCTTTTTTTTTGAATCATATGATTATTGTTGAAGGGTACAAAATCTTGCATGCCGCTTACACTATGGCATAAAAAAACCCCCAACTACCCTTGGGAAAAAGCCAACCCCCCAAGTCCCTCTGGTGTGGAACCAACCGCACATCTCGCCCCCAACAAGAAATCCTTGACTAGCTAAGAAGATAGATGAAAGAAATCAAATCAAAGAACAAGCAGGAAGAGTCAGGAAAACCCATGGCACGATCATCCGAACAAAGGAAAAACAAAAAGCAAACAAAGCAGTGACTACTAGAATTTCCTGCGAGGATTGAGTGTGGGGGAGACCAGGCTCAGCATAATCAAAGTACTGGGGAGGCCGAATGGGGCAACTGTGTTGGCAAAACACTTGAAAAGAAGAAGGAGATAGTGCAATACCATCCTCCCAGAGGCAACGGTGATGGACCATGGTCGTAGCCCGAATGGTGAAGACGTAGTTATGGATACCAGCCAGGTAGTTGTGGGTACCAGCCAAAAAAGTGTAGAAGCAGTAGGGTGCCAGCCGATCCGACCGTGAGGAGAAGAGGAGAAGGAGGGGTACACCCAACTCATTGCCGTAGAAACTATCGGTAATCTCCTTCATGTCTGAACTAGGCCGCTCGTCAATGAAAGTGAGAGAACATGGAAATCGACCGTAGCCTGTTGAGATGTTTTCCCTTACAGCAAAGCGTGTTCCCGGCCGTCTGTGACATGGGCGTCAAGGAGAGTGTTGCCGACGGTGCAAATGCTCTAATCCAGGCAGAGCAAAAGCAGGGTAGGATGAGGAAACATCATCAAAAGACGACGAAATCCATCAACCCAGAGACAAGAGAGACCAAAGGTATAAACCTACAGGCAGGTGAAGATAAGGGGAGATGCACTCCAACCCCTAGGGCGAACTGATAACGGGGGGTGGAGTTTGGACAAGTGGTAGTAATCTCGTGGTGTTGAGATTTCAATCGCCGGGTGTGTAGAAGTGACGGAGGATGGAGTTCTTGTACCTTAATCCATACATGATGTCAAAATAAAAAAGTTCAAAAAGGAAATACCTTCAAAAAAAAGAAAATCATTGTAGTTAGAGTCTGACAAACCTTATCACCTACACGTCCAGCGATTGAAATCTCAACACCATGGGATATCATCACAAATGATCCCTCTCCCTTCTTTGATGGCCTTGTTGCCTAGAATGGTGAAGATAGTCCCCTCCGCCTCTCCCTTGTGATTCACTCCTGATGACATTGGCTACACGCAGTCTTTGTCTAGGGGTCTCATGGTTACTCTCTTCACCTCTCTCCACACTGTGTTTTGCTGTTTACCCTTAACACTTTGCATGGTCGGAAACCCCCTTCCCTTATCAATGTGTCGGTCACAGTCTGGGGCTAGCGGTGAAGTAGTGGCCCCAGTGGCTCTGCTCTCTGGTATTGCACTATCTCCTGAGAGTCCTGTCTGGTACAGGCGGCATGGTCGAAAAATTCTCCTTTCGCTTTGGTCGCCTTCCTTTGTACTTCTCGGTTTGGGCCTACTCCTCCTCCCTCCGCTCCTACGGTCTCGTCCTCTTACCCCCTACTGCAGACTTTCTTTGGCTGGCACCCTACTGCTCTCTCCGCCTGGCCTCTGTTCGCTGTTGATCTTCTCAAGTTGCGATCTAGCATGGCGGTGTGCGTGCTGATGAAATTCTCTTGTTCCTGGTGGCTTTATGCTGCCACCTCTGTCCCTCACTAGACATACACTCCCCCCAGTCCGGTTTCCAGTTCGCCTACGGTCTTTACTCTGTCCTGCCACACACCCCCTATTGGTTAGTTTGCATTCAGATCTCCCTCTGTTGTTCACTTGGCCCTTGGACCTGCCTACATGCCCTGGGTACTTAGCCCCTTCGTGTCTGCTGTCGAGGCTATGACCTTTGTCCTGCTGGCTCCTTCATCCCTCCCCTGATTCGTCAGAATGTGGTCTATCACTCAGCTTCCAGTGGGTTGTCTATGGTTCTTGGGTTCTAGGTGTTCCTTTCTTGATGGGCTTGAGGTTTCCTTACATTTCCTTGGTTTTTCACTGTCGGTATAGGGTTTGTTCTTATGGGCTGCATGTCTGTGGAGGCTTTTGGTTCGTTATTGTCAGGCCAGTATTTTCTCTTGTAGCTTTCTACCCATAGCACCTGATACTTCCTCAGCCCCGAGAGTATTTGGCAGGATCAGAGGGTTTTTAGCTGGTGGGAGTCGGGATGGACAGTAGTTAGAGGTTGTCGGCCCCATACAGCAAGGTGATCAGGCCCTTGTACCTACCTGTGCCTAGGTTCTGATTGTGCCAGAACCCCCTGGCGCTCAGACACCTGTGACTGGGGGCACTCCAGCGGAGTGCCCGCCAGCTCAATGAACATTTCATGCTCAACGAACAACAGTCAACAACCAACCAAGAAATCTGAACAATCAACCCACAATAAATTCCCACCACCTTCTACCCCACACCTACACACCTTGGAGAAGGCCAGGTTCATTGATTTGCTTTGTTTGCCATTAGTCAGTTAGCCTATTTCAACTTTTTTTAAGTGTAATAGAATAATCTTGTGAATTACTGTACTGATTGAAGCTGAAAATTGATTTGTCTAAAGGCCATTCAGAACAGCGATCCACTATATCAGTAAAAGAAATTCCACCTCATGTATTACATGCATATCTCCCTGTATCTTCTGGTAATACCCTCTCTCCCGATCCCTCCCATCCCTCATACATTCACCTCATTTTCTGAAACCCCCTCTGGCCGTCAGGAGGCTCAATGGCTACCTCCACTGTCCCCAATGCTTTCCTTATTTCTGATGCCCCATGTTTCCTTGGCTAGGGATTGCTTCTTGCTTAACCGACCCCTGTTTTCTTTTTGGTTTTTCCACTCAGACCCATTGGGCCATTGTACAACCCCCTTGCCCTTGTGGACTTCCGGAATAACTCTGCCCAGTCTCAGGCTCATGTCACCCTTGCCAAATTCTCTCTCCCATAATTTCCCCGTTACAGACTCTATCTCTATGGAGCCTCCCTTGAGCTCTTCCGTAATTTCAGAATCTAACCCAGTAGCGTTACCACTCACTTTTCAAGTTTCAATCTTTGTGTACAAAATTCTTTTTCGCCTCGCTTCTTGCACTCCCGTGTATATATTTTAGATTTCCTATTATCCATTCCTAGCCTCTCAAAATTCACTCAACAGTTTCTTATTTCTCGTATTACCTTGCCTTATTTACTCTACCTACTTTTGGCATCTCTTTTACACCCCTCTTTGTTTCCGCCATCATACAAAGACTCTACCTTTGTACAGTAATCTGTTCAATATATTCTATTAAAGTTTTCTAAATCAATCCTATTATTTACATACCACCGTTTGTTATTTACTTCTGCTGTCTCTGGTACCAAATGCGCCATTCCTATGATCCGTTTGATACTAACTGCTATCTCTGTTGTTCCGGTTGGGCCCTTAGCCGTCCCCTCACTAACATTAACAAGCCCCGTAATGTCATTGAGCTTCCCTCTATTCTCAACATACAGTCTATCTAGCAATACAAGTCTATCTACGAAACCGGTTTTTATATCCCGAACATTCATTCTCGATATCCAGCGAGCTGGATAAAGGCATTTTAATACCACATAAATATTCCTATTGCCTGTGTCCCCCCATACACAATCATTCCTACTGCGCCCTGTTGACCTCCAAAGATTGATTCCTGTACACGGAAGAAGGTGCCAAGTGACATCCCAAGCATCCTGAAAACTCTCTATCAGAACGCGTCAAAGGCGACAAATCTCAACTGGGAATTCTTTAAGCGAGTTCATATCATCCTCAAAACCTATAGAAAATATCAGTCTATAATAATCGCGTCACAGATTGGGCAAGTTTCGGAAAGTCTCATTCAATTGAGAAATTGTTTCAATGGTGGAAGTAAAACCTATTGGTTGCCTGGTTACTGATCTGACTTTCCGTTTGTGTCATTTGTCATCTAATTGGTCCTGAATGGGACATCTAATATCTGCTTCAATATTCATTTCATGAATTCTGCAGCTGTCAAGTCTGGCATATTTTCATAATATTTGATGACTCGCATCATTCCTATTGTAACGGGGGCACCCTATAGAGAGGTGAACTCTAAGGTTGGGACCGCACCAAAACTCCAAGTAGAAGATAAAGATAGAGTAAATAATTCACGAAGAATCAAAACGGTTAAACTTAATATCGTTAGGCTGAAAGCTTCACTCAATAAGTTCTCTCGAGGAAAAGTTGGTTCTCGAAGTAGAATGCCAAACGCTTAAACTTAAGTAGATATCAGATTTAAACCTTTGACATTCACCACTACTCCGACCTTGTGCGAGCACCCTGTCCTGCTCAGGGTTTGTCTGAGGTCTACCCTCAATCAGGAATTATCCAGCTGGAAGTGTCGGACCAACTCGGGTACACTTAACTCCGTCAATAGGATATGAGTTTCTGCAATGCATCTCCAATACAACCGCAGGTGGAAAAACTCT
>Ga0307509_10001704_pt1 | contig 36731 bp, 46 predicted proteins | sample 10_EM_MG_FD_202245 | JGI IMG/M metagenome (GOLD analysis project Ga0307509, IMG submission 202245) | Populus trichocarpa ectomycorrhiza microbial communities from riparian zone in the Pacific Northwest, United States - 10_EM | ecosystem: Host-associated > Plants > Roots > Unclassified | place...
GTGCAATGTAGTCAGAGTTGCCCCCTCTGGTAAGGTCTCTTGTTTTTTTGTTTTTTTATGTCTCTCAGAGGGGCTGAGCCGTCTTTTTTTGCGGTACTTTTCGCCCCTTTTCTCAAGGAGGGAATTCACTCAATTATTACAGTTTTTACGGTATATCATAAAATTGCCTATTTTTTTCATCCCGCCAACCACCATCAGGGGTAAGTAAAGCCAGTTAGGATGGTTGCAATGCAGAAATCTCATACAAACTGACTGTCTTGGCAATGTTTTGGGGCTCTTCTCTCAGAGCTCTAGTACGATACTTGGAATCCCTAGCATGTTTTCCGTTATGATACCTGGTTTTCAATTATGTGAATCTCTATGTCCAATAGTGCCACTTAAAAAAAATTCAGGGATTTCTGATGTTATGGTGGTAAGTAGTCACCTGTTGGGAATGGGCATTTTGCATGGAAAGCCCAGTGGGGGTCGGTTTGTTTTGTCGCCAGGATCGTACTTGCTAGTGTCGAGCCTAATAACTCAGATATATAGACTACTCGAGTAGAGGATGCAACGAAAAGCTGCACAAGTGCGGCTTTGACATCGAAATCCAGTACCTCTCAAAAACACCTAAAAAACTTAAGAAACATTTTCTTGAACAATTGGAACACTACGAACTAAGTTATTACGTCAGACAATTGCTGGTTCGCTGGTTTCGTTGGTATCTCAGGTTTGACGACGGTTTTTTTTTTTTCTTGGGGGGGCTGGGTTATCGGTCCCACCGTCGGCCGTGACAGTGGGGTTGCCCGTGGTCGTGATCTGTGGATTCATGTCCGGAGGGGCGCGGGATGGGATTGCCCATGGTAGGGATTTATGGATTTTCGTTTGGGAGGGGGGATGCGAGATGGGATGCCCATGATAGTGTTTGAATTATTTGGTAGATAGCCTTGTTCCGGCCGGTTCCTTACCACGAATTGTGCAGACGGTACTCCCCAGATCCACTGGGGGATAGGTGGACTGAGTTGGCTTACCCCCCCCCCAATTGTAATGCTATTTGGTGATTGTACCATATGCCTGGGTTGGCGATATCTCCCCAAGGCAGCAATAAAGACTATTGAAGCATAGATAGGCTCTCCCCCGAGATCTGGACTTCCAAAGAGCCCCATTATGGGTTAGGGCTTTTCCCTTCCACCAGGCAGTCAGCCTTCGTTCCCCAAAACCAGCTTGTGAAAGATCGCACTTTGATCAATACCACAACGCGAGCAGCACTTTCATCATACCCTTACCCTGCTGTAGATCTTCACAGCTAACTTACGTAGAAGAGCAATACACTGATCTTTCATAAGACCACGCCTTACTTTCATAAGTTTACCAAACGTGTCTTCCTCCCAACCGCCAATCCCCGCTTTTCCCACAATACAGTGCCGGCTCACGCCGACCCTTCTTTCTTTTAAGCCTTCAACCCTATTTGATAGCCCCCTCTCCCCTTCCCCCAGGTTTGGGCGCTGTGGGGCGAGGGTTGGCCTGCTCGGTAATGGTCGGATTATTTTGTTTTTCTTTGATTGACACACTTTCAGCCCTATCGGGATTTGACGAGATCTGGGTTCTTTTGCCGACCCTTGAAAACCCCACCACTGCTCCGGCCCAAGCTAAGGCGCAGACGGCTCTGATGGCGTCGAGCGGGCTTGTGAACAGCCACTCTGCCAGCGCATGCCGGTCAACGAGGCCAGAAGCAGCCACAACCTAATTCTCGCACACTACGCTCTACCGAAGCTCTCTCTGTCTACGGTACTCGAGTATCTCATGGACAGCCCAACCTATCACCACTTGGGGCTGACTGCATCAAAGCGAAGCCCTCTCTCCAACTGTCCATGTTGTCAACAGAGCTCACTACTAAATTACGCTGCGCAGCACCAAACTGTACTATCGTACTCGAGTATTTGCCGATTTGTTCCAATTCTTGTTGTCGTTATCGGAGCCAGTGACTTGCCTCGGTTGACCCAGTTACTTTGCGAGGCCTGACGTAGCTCCATGCGTTTGCACAGTACTTAACACGAGAGTTTCACCGGCAACCAGGTTTAAGGTTGTGCTATCATACCATTCTAAGTATCTAGACATCCCAGATGCCCTTTGCAAAATTTCTCCCGATATATACGGAAAACCCCTCGGGAGAAAAACGCATCTTGAGATGGGTAGTTAATTACTGCAATCTGCTGTACTCCAGCCTTTCGCGCGCCAAGCATGCCGGCTCCCACTTTCCAGTGTACCCGCAGAATTCAAAGGGGTCTGCGGAATGACATCAGGCTCACTAATTACTACTCTCGAGTATGTGGGTGGACATATTTTTTTCAATGCGGCAATACCAGACTTGTAGACACTGCCATGCCTGTCTTCTGGTGTAAAGCGACCGCCCTCCGGCACCAACCGAAGAAAACGTGACAGAAAACGGCATCCACTCCCACCAGCCCCAGCCACTTCGGAGAGCTATTACCAGAACGTGCTATCGGTCCGATTGGTCGAATGCGGTGGGATAGAATCGTCCCAGCTTTCTGGTTCGGATCTCTTATCGTGGTGTCTTCGGGTGGTGGCGCAGTCGAGCTCTTGGCCCATCCGCAGGTTGCGGCTGTACTCGGGTGCACCGAAGAACCCCCGGAAAACCAAACAAACAAGGAGAAAAATAAAAAAATCACTCTCCGGGCGGGCCCATGCATTGAGTTAGAGGTTGACTTCGATAGAGCCGAGGCACGAGATGGAAAAAAAGACACCCTGTTGTAGCTTGCGACCACTGCACGGTACCGGTAATGTGTTATGTTGTGCTCATGGTGCGGTTTTTGTGGGAGAGCCTGAGCCTTTCTCAGCGGAACCTCAAAGCACACCATTTGCCCTAGGCCCTGGCTCATAGGTAATCACTCGTATTGCGCATTATTTGCTACAAGTCGGTAGAGAGGAGTGTCTCGCCAGTGAGGTGGCAAGTGGGTCAGGCGCCTTGCAGGACTTGGTCAGGGCCATGGAAACTTTTGTTGGCTGCCCCATTATCAGACTGCATCATACGAAGAGGGAGGGGGGGAACTTTGGCCATTGCCAGGGCGAGCTAGAGGAGGGGTTAGTGCGAACTGAAAGAAGAAAGGAGAGGGACGATATGAATGGTAGGGGGTGGGATCCCATAGGTCAAATGACCTGGGGAGGTCGGCCCGGTCATGGCGGTTTTGCGAAGTCAATTGGCGCAAGAGCTGAGAATATCGCTTTCTTCTGTTCCGTATGCGTGGCGCTATATGAATCAGGTGAATACAGAACCCAGATTCAAGCCCAGTTCGAGGGGCAGTCATGGGATTGGGTAGGGAATGGGTAGGCAGAGGTCTGAGAGATATTGGAGAGAGACAAAACGAAAGTAGGAATAAAAATACAAGTCAATACAGACCATTAGTGGTATGGCAGCAGGTGCGACTGCGCATCTGTACAAAAGAAGGAAACATAAGTGTGAATAAATGCAATGCGACACAGCAAGTGAAGAAAGCAGAAGGGAATATCTGCCGGTTTATCGGCAGGGACATTCGATGTCTAAGACAATTAGGAAAAAAATCTCATCGAGAAAGGATATTGCATCAAGTATGGTGAGCATCCCGGTAACCTTAAAAGAAAGTTCAGCAGGGTGGTGGGGGGCACTAGTTGGTAGGTTCCCGGAAATTATGTTTGTGCTGTACTCGAGTAGTGCGCAAGGTCGTGCGAACTAGCCTTTGTCGTCTTTGAGTGCCACTTTGTTATCCGATCTTCTCGTTGGCTGGAGGGCCCGGCGGCGACTGATTCAGTGTCGCTGTGATCTTCAGGGGAAGAATTGCCGCTATTCGTGTAATATAATATCAGGTCTTGAGTTTACAGGATCCACAGGTGCCGAACTGATTCTGTGGTCGTGGAGGCATTCATACAGATTATAAATTGAATTGTTTCTTCAAGCTTCTAGCGTGGAAGCGTAGGGTGTTCGTCCCGGAGTGGGAAAAACCCCATTTTTGTTTCATAGTGGATCAGGAGTTTACAGTACCTCTCAGGCGAGTGTTCTCTCTCCTTGCCGCGGTTGTGGTTGAATTGGCTGCTGGCCCCCGACCTCTCAGCGAATTCGAGTTCGCAGATAGTAACATCTACTATGTAGCAGGAACGCCACCCCGAGAAAGATTGGTACTACCAGTAGGGGAATTGTTACCAGCTGGACTGCACGGGGATATGTTCAGCTTAGGTAGGCACTGCGGGTTGTACAATAGGAGAATATTCGTGTCTAAGAAGTCCATTTTTGAACTGGTTACCCTTATTCAGGCTCAACCCACAGAACAGAGGAACTCCCGTGCGTTTGTGTGGGTATCAATGATTGGGGGTAACGTGCCTCTGTGTTATTGAAGCCCGAGACATTGGAACAGTGGCATAGCTGAAGCTGATTTGAAAGCCAGAACGTGTTTTAATTGAATATACTCGATGATCAAGAGCTGACGAGTTTATTAGAAGAGTACACGGTATAATAGTAGACTAAACTATCATACAACTAAACTTGAGGAATAAGCAAAGCGAGTACCGGTATCAAAATAAGGCAGCCTTTTCATTCTCATTCTCCCTTGCGCATTTGGGACGAACCAAAAGATCTTTCTGACCATGTGGGTTACAGGGCTGGGCGTAAGGAAGGAAGGGAGAGGGGGGGGGGTGAGAGGATCCTCCCGCCTACCTGGAACCGATGATGTCGCCAAAAACTTCTTCCCGCAAAGTGTTTCCAACTAGATCTGATCTCGCAGATGTGCAGATTCAGCTTCGCCTCTCCTCAAAAGTGATCGCGCGAAATTGAACTTGGTGGAAGGAATTAAAATGCACCCCCCCTCTCTTGCTCTTAGGTAGTGTGGCTCTCCGTTGGACAACTTTGTTAGATTTGGGGCGGTGTTGTGGATGGTTCGTGTGGGCTGCGGCTGAGAAAGTTGACCATTAAAGGAAAGGACACTCGAGAATTTATGCCCGTCTCCAGCTGAAGGCACACATCAGAGTGGGAGTGCTCGATGTGGGCCTGAACTCTTTGGGTGAAAAGAAAAGAAAAGTAGGTGTGCAACGTCCACCATGCACCACCGAGACAGTACAGAGCCATGATGACGGGCATCAGGTTCATTGGACTTGATCGGTGGGGATGTTTCAGCGGAAATGAGGAAAAACGTTCCATATGCACGCAAGTTGAAGGGAGCATATTCTACCACGGGAGGGTGAAGATAGAGAAAACTATTGGAGTAAAGGGTGCGGAGAGGGGGAGAAAGCTGTGGGAGGGGAGAAAGAGTGGAGGTTAATTTTCCCCCCAATTATTTGTGCTGTTTCTAGATAATTGGTATTGTAGTCCTGGGACTCTTTTTATGTTTTTTATCTATCATACGTATTATACATTCTTGTATTTGGACGAAATAAGTGTATCACCGTAATTGTTATCGGGAGGGCCAAGAGTTAGAGGAGAGTTAAAATGAAAATTGAGGGAAAGAGCAAAGAGCGAGCGAGAGTGGATGCCATAAACTGTTCACTTGAGGAGGCCGTTGGGCACGTCTTGTTTTTCCTTTCTCTAACTCAAGGCCTTGTGCTGCGCAAGCGTCGATAGGGCTCGGCAGAGGGGCTAGATTTTTTTTTTTACACTGCTTTTCTGGCTGCGAGTATGAGTGGTAAGTTGGTGGTGGTGCAAGAAAAGACGCGATTCCTATTCTGACCTCCCCACCACTGGGAAATGGATGGAAGACACTGTATCCCCACCATCTTTTTCAGGTGCCTGGGAATCTACACCGCCGCTGTTACTTCCTGCCCTCCTGTCACTCAGTCACCTACTCACCTGCTCTACCACTTGCTTGCTCGCTGCTTCCTGATCCTCCACTGAACTTGTTTGATTTTCACGTCTGCGCCATCTCTATCACTATCTCCGTTTTGGTCCCTGCATTACCTCACCTCTCCTCACTCCTACTAACACTTCTCACCTCAATCCAACCCACTCTCCTCTTACCTCCTGCCTTATCCTGTCTTTGAAGGGGCCACCCTCTGTCCTGTATAAAGGCCTTCGAGATTCCACCCCTCAAAGCCTCTTAGATCTGCATCACTCGCTAGACAGTCATCTTTGGGACTTGAGAAGCGTCCTAGCCTTCTGCTGTGGATATACGAATACACCTTTCAACTTAATCATATCGCTCTCCGTTTCCCTTTCCCTTTTCACTAGACACTTCTTCGCTACTTCTTTTTGAACTTTAATCTAGTATGTCTGGCGGTTACGGCCAATACCCGGGATATAATCCTTATCCTGGTCAACAGTATGGAGAGTACGTTGCCTCTGTTTGAAGCCTCGTGGCCTCTCGAACGATGTTTGCTGATACCTTTTTTTGCACTTGAAAATAGCCAACAGCAGCAGCCATACTACCCACCCCCCTCTCAACCAGGTTACTATCAACCGCCGCCACAGGGCTACGGATACCCTCCCCAGCCACAGGTAAGCTTACTTTTGTGTCTTGCTCCCTGTGATCGAATATATGACTGACGTGGTGAAAAGCAACCACAGTGGACTCCACAGCCCACTCCCCAATACCATGGTGCTATTCCACCTCAGGGAAATCGTTTGTCCTCCCTGGTATCTATTCAGCAGAGTACTCCAACAGTACTAATCCCATTTCAACCTTATTAGATATGCCAACTGGGCAGTATATGTACAGTCATCCTCCGCCAGCAGGGACCCCGAGTCTCCCCCCTCAGGGTGTGCAGTCCTTTCATGTGCCTGGAGCGCCTCAAATTGGCTATGAATTCAGCAACTGCACCGGGAAACGTAAGGCACTTTTGATCGGCATCAATTATTTTGGTCAACGAGGGCAATTGAGGGGATGCATCAACGATGTGAAGAATATGTCAACATTTTTACACGACCGATTCAACTACAAGCGTGAGGATATGGTAATCTTGACCGACGATCAACAGAACCCCCGAAGCCAACCTACAAAACAGAACATTTTGCAGGCTATGCATTGGCTAGTCAAAGATGCACAGCCCAATGATTCGTTATTTTTCCACTACTCAGGTATTTCTTGCGGTATATAATCGAGCCTATCACTTGCTGACTCACAAATTAGGCCATGGTGGACAAACCAAAGATCTTGATGGTGATGAAGGTGATGGTTAGTAACACCGGGGAAAAAATAACCCACGCCTTGGCAGTGATGTACACTAACATTTCTTAGGATACGATGAAACCATCTTTCCAGTGGACTTCAGATACAATGGCCATATTGTTGACGACGACATGCATAGAATTATGTAAGAAAACACCCCAGTACTGTCGGGGCCACTATTGACAATATGTAGGGTTGCCCCTCTCAAGCCTGGCGTTCGATTGACTGCAATCTTCGATTCTTGCCACTCCGGCTCTGCATTGGACCTTCCATACCTCTACTCCACTCGCGGTGTCGAGAAGGAGCCCAACATTGCGAAGGAGGCTGCTTCTGGTCTTTTCAATGCTATGAGTGCCTACTCGAGGGGAGATCTTGGGGGTGTTGCACAATCAGCCATGGGGATCTTCAAGAGAGCTACCACGGGGAGAGGGGCCGAGGAAAGGGCAAAGAGGACCAAGACTTCTTCTGCAGATGTCATTCAATGGTCAGGTTCGAAGGACAGTCAGACATCGTACGAGCCACCTTACGTTTCACATGAAATCATTGATTCCTTGAGGCATCTAACGTAGGAAAATTGTAGTGCCGATGGTACTGAAGGCGGAGAAGCTACTGGTGCCATGAGCTACGCATTCATCAGAGCTCTCAGCAAGAACTCGCAACAATCTTACCAGCAACTTCTTAATAGCATTCGAGAAGAACTTCAAGGGAAATACTCCCAGAAGCCTCAGCTTAGCTGTAGCCATCCACTAGGTACAGACGGTCATCCCCTTGATTCTTCGCAGATGGAATTTAAGTTTTAAGTTTGCAACTTCTCCTTTCCATTTCCTCATGTCTTCCATGCACATCTTCACGATTACTGATACGGGCATTATGTTGTATTTTTTGGGATTTCCTTTCTCTTTTCCCTTTTTTGTTTCCTTTTCCTTTCTTTTTACTTCTGCTTTGGTCAGAGTCACCTTGTACTTCACATTTGTTTTTTTTCTTTAGCATTTTTAGCTTTTGATTTTGTGAGCTCTACGGTTGGCGTCAAGGACGAAATTTTTAACGTACGTTGGGTCGTTTTAGATACGAGGCTACTCTACGTTATGTAGTCGCCAAAAAATTTCGATCCACCGAACCTCTGCACCCCTCCTCCCATCCTTTACGGCGCGGCTTCGGCGGTTATAGTTTGATACTTGGTATGTATGATTTCACCTTCCATCCCACCCTCACGTCCTGCGGGTGCAGAGGAACGAGGGGGGGAGGAAGGGGGAGGAAGGGGTTTATAGCGGTTCATTCATTCATTGCGGTTGATCTCTTCATCATTTCTAGTTTCGGATTTCAGAATCAGCATCGGATATATATCTCCAAAAGTGTTACTTTCTACGTGTTTTTTATGTGGAGTTGTATGTGCACAGAAGATATCACATCGGTCTTTTATTTTATTTCGCCCCCCCAACCCTCTGTCTCTTTTTTGCATTCTTTCGGAATTCACTTGCCGCAATGGCCCTCGTTGGTGGACGTCATACCAATTCTATGATGTTGATAGGGACAATGCGGGGTTTAGTTTACGTTTTTCCCCCATTTCATTTCTGATAAGGTGTGTTGTGAAACCAAAGTGAAAAAAGGCGGTGCTTCCGGAAGCGTATTTCTTTATTTGGTTCTCTTGTCTTCATCGTGTTCTAGGACGGAGTTTCAATCCAAGGTATTCACTTTTTGTTTCACTTTGCTTTTCGTCTGCTGTTGACTTGCTTTTTCTCTTCGCTTTAGGTTTCTTTACTTCTTTTCAATTTCTGGAAGGGGACAGGGCTCCGTTCACTATAAAGCAAAAAAAAAGTTTCACCTGCAGTCCAAGCTCTCCCTCACTCGCTCCAACTTTTGATAGCACCCCCGCTGTATGAATTTATATCTGGGGCATCTAATTGGTTCTTCTTGCTAATGTAGCCTAAGTCCGGTTTGCGCTGGCCGAAACCACTCTCTGGTCAAAGCCTCGGATACTTCTTGCGCTCCCGCCTTAGCTTTTTCTGAACTTGATGCCCTGCATTCGATGTACACTGGATACCATACTCATGTTAGCGGTTCGTGGAGTCAAAATTTCTGAGACGGGGCATGTGATTTTTGACAGGATGCAGCATTATCTTACTCTTAATTTTGGGTTCAGTTCCGGAGCCTCGGACAGTGAATCGAACCCCGCTTTCCAGCTCGACGGTAATCATTTCCGAATTTTTACTGACAGGCAGTTCGGGTTCCCTATTTCGGACAGAAGAATCGTATCCCACGGTCAAATCTCTCCACTTGATTATATCCCGATTACCGACTTTCGCTGGGTACGGATCCCCTAGCTTACGAATGGCAGCAAATACTTCTTTCGTAATTAGCGGGTCGGGGGAAACGAAATACGAGTTGGCAGTCTCAAAGTATCCATATATCTTGTAGAGTTGTTCCAGTTTCTGACACACGGTGAACCCCTCTTTTGCCCATCGCCGTGCCATTGTGAGGAACACACTCGCGGCAGCAATACCATCTTTGTCGTGAACTATGGGCGAGAACATATAACCTATTGCTTCCTCGAACGCGTAAGCAACATGGTAACCATTTTTCTCCAGGGTTATGGCACGATTTCCGAGCCATTTGAACCCCGTAAGTGTCTCATTATAGTAGAAACCTTCTGTATCCGCCATGGCGTGCAACATCTGTGTTGACACAGTTGATGCAAGCATAGAAAGCTTCGAAATATCCTTCCCCTCCTTTCGATATACATCGATAACATGTGCTGCGAATAGTACACCCAATTGGTTCCCAGTGAAGACATACCATTTTCCTGACGGCAGTTTTTCAGCGGCAGCAAAGCGATCTGCGTCGGGGTCGCTCGCTAGAACAAGATGGATCCCCTTGCGCTCTGCGGTAGCTATCGCTAGGTCTAGGGCTCCCTTCTCCTCCGGGTTTGGGAATTTGGCGGTGGGGAAGTTAGGGTCCGGGGTTGCCTGCCCGCAGGAGTCAGCGTCGTGATGCTCTAGGAAATGAAGTATAGTCTACAGCTCACCTGTGCCGAGACAGGCATCATGTAGTCACCCAGACCCATCTCAGTAGCGATTCTCCACATAAAAGATAGCCCAACGCCATGCATGGGTGTATATACGAATTTCAGCCGATGATTCTCTCTACATGCAAGTCCTACTTCCAATTCCCTCAAGGCAGCAAAGTACACATCCGTCACTTGCTTCACCGGCCGGACGGTATTCTGGCCCTTATCCACCAATCCCACATCCCAACACTTCGGCTCAAGGTTCTCTTCAATCCGTTGAGCTATATTCTTGTCGTGTGGCGAGATTATCTGGCAGCCGTTTCCCCAATAGACTTTATATCCGTTGTCCTGTGCTGGGTTATGCGACGCTGTGATCATCACCCCGGCGCTCGCCTTGAAGTAGCTGATGCCGAATGGAACAAGTGGCGTGTGAACCAGTGAGTCGTAGTAGTATACCTATAACACCCAGCAATTATCAACATTCGTGTATCCTTCTACCGGAACTCCACCAAGGCTTGCCTTAATTCCGCCACGTATCATGGCGGCAGCGGTCAGTTTTGCGAACCGCTCGCTATTGTGTCTGTGATCATAGCCGATCACCACGCTCGGTTGTGGGCATTCAGAATTTATATAACTCGCAAGCCCTTGAGAGGCTTGGATCACCGTCACATCGTTCATCCGAGAGAACCCTGCTTCCATGCGGGCTCGGAGGCCTGCTGTACCAAATTTAATTCCTTAAATTTCCACCAATTAGCCTAACGTATACTTAAAGGTTGATATGGGAATGTGTACGGGCTCTTAGGCGTTTTTCTAGTTCCTGAGTGTCTCCTTTCTGCAACAAGGTTCTAATTTCAGACCTGGTTCGGTCGTTCTAGCGGAATAATTAGTTCAAAAAGGGATTACAATAGTGGGGGACAGAGATAGATACATTATCCATAGCGAGCCATTGCTCCGCTAACTTTTGTATCGGCTCCATAATGGTGATTCCAGCCAAGCGGGGTGCACGGTACTGGGGAGGGGGGGCAGGTAAACTTTGAGTATTGTGGGGCTCCGATCCTATCCTGTCTTAGCGTGTTGCAGGGAGCCGGCCGTCAACGACAGCAACCGGGGTTGAGAATGTGTGGTTGTTTGCTTCGATGGCTTGTGTTGAAAGGGGAGATCGTGCCAGACCGGTAAGGGTGGTGGTGTTTAAGAGGGTGTTTCTCTCCAGGCTTTGCGTAGAGAAGGGAGAATTCCCACCCTTGGGGTAGGCTAAACCTACAAATTATATTAGACCTACTATTATAACATTTATACGAGCTTGGCGACAAAATTCGTCTCCCCCCCCATTCTGCGCTAAAAATGGGTATTTTCACCTTGCAAAATCTCAGCCCTGTTGGCCTTGCGAAAAAGTGTTAAAATTCTCCAAAGCCTTTAGAGCTACCTAGATATTATCATTTGTATGTGGTAAGCTCTGTTAGTCAATGCCCATAGTGCAATAGCATAATGATGCTGGTGGTGGGCAAGAGGTACGATACTTCTGATCTTATATGGGTTTCAAGTACAAAAGGTACATTGCAGCAATACCCAATCACAACCCTAGCAACCCAAGCTCTCGGCCCTCATGATGGGGTGGGAAAATCCTAACGATTTCTGCTGAGAAAGTTTAGACAATTGCCTACACTATACGCTATGGCACTAATTTTCGTCAGTCCTATATTGCTTTCAGATGAGTTAGGAGTGTTTAAAATCAGCCATTTTTGGTGTAAAATGGGAGGGGCGACGAATTTTGTCGCCAAGATCTTACTATTCTGCTGTATGTAGCACCCGTGATATCCTCTCTATTCCATTCTATGGTCTGTAGACTAGTACTGATCAATTCTTAGTACTAATCAGGCTCCTTAGATACCTTGAGCGCCGTACCCGGAAATACGATTGAAATGTGCTATGGCAGGCTGTTGAAATACACAGCGCCTCACTACGAGAGGAGCTTTCACTTTCTGGCATATTTCTCTTGTATTCAAACGAATCGGTGCTTGCTGTTAGTTACAGGGGGTGTTGTTTGCTATCGAGAGGTCATGTTTGATCACTCAGGTCATAAGGACTCTATTTTGAGGGAATATAGGGCAACCCCAGAAGGAATTGTCATCATCTGGCCTGTAGGCTTTTCCGTGCCCGCTTCATTTTAAGCACTGTGATGATAAGTTTGTGGTCTTGGTTTGCGATATTTTCATCTCTAGAGGGTAGTAAAGATTGGAATAATCTGGCCAAGTGCAATTTTGTTGGAGTTGACCTCTCGGATAAGGTCTGATGTTTTTGAGCATAAACCTTCTTCGAAGGCCTATCTGAGGTGGAAGCCCTCTTAGGAAACCAAGGGGTAGTGGTATTTACGTAGCTCGCCTGGTGCTTCATAGACGCGGAAAACTTTTTCAAAGCTTTTATAGTATTGTCCTTCTCTTTACCAAGATCTTGGACTTAAGACTATAATTAGCTACAAGGAGTGCGACCCTAAAATAGAATATTGGGAATCTGTTTTCTGGTTGCCTATTGAACAGTTTAGCTCTCACTTCGCCCTAATGTACTAACCACATCGCCAATTTGCCAACTGTCCACTTTCACGAGGATTCGTCTTTTATAGGGAGAAAAGAAGCCTATCTCCTGCTGCCCCCCCGGAACCCCCTAGAGCTATGTGTACCGCGGACTAAGTAAAAAATAAATAAGCAACAGAACATACTTCCTTCCCCTCCCTATAAACGATCGGTCGAGACATATGTCATCACTCGGGGAAAAGCGACCACCAAATCACGTGCAGATATAACTTGGGCGCTGACTAACAACGAACCTCGTCACCAGTTTAACCCCTCCGCCCCTCATCACCTTGAAAACAAAAAAATCGCAGGAATCCGGCCTGACGACCTTTCGCAGCGAACCACAACCGGGTAACCCATATTCCGGGCCCACCTCACTTTATAAGTTTTTTCTCCAAAGCTGGAGTACGCAACTGCCAGGATGGCCGCAAGGGATCGATTCGGCGCTTTCCCACAGGAGCCAAACGGTTCTAAGCTCCAGCGGTTTATACGTATGTCCCCAGGCACGCCGCACCCCCGGGGATGCTTACCGGGTGGGGGATTGAGTTTTTCGCTGACGGCTTTCGGGCTTTCTAGAGAGTGCTTGCGATCCGGTAAATTTTGAGCCTAACCTTGCGTTGAATTTGGAGATCGCGGATGAGATTAATAAGAGGAAGGGGAACGCGTGGGTTATTCCCTTTGAGAGGGGGGAGAGCCGCGGGGCTTGGGGAGGGGGGTGGATAAATGCATGGATTGTCAAAACTGATCGTTTTATCTTTCATTTAGGCCCCGTGAAGCGGCTGTTGCTATCGTGAACTACATCAATCATCGGAATCCTAATGTTTCACTTCTAGCTCTTAATGTAGGGAAGCTTTCGGCCCTCGGTTTTTATTGGGAGGAAAGCTGATGTGGCATAGCTTCTCGATATCTGTGTCAAGAACTGCGGTTATCCCTTTCACTTGCAAATTTCCACCAAGGACTTTCTGAATGAACTCGTTCGTCGGTTTCCCGAAAAGCCGCCCGCAAGACCTGGTAGGGTGCATCTGAAGATCCTCGAAGCGATTGAGGAATGGAGGGGGACGATATGCCAGACAAGCCGCTATAAGGACGACTTGGGTTACATTAGGGATATGCACAGGTTGTTAAGCTACAAGGGATATATGTTTCCGGAAGTTAGAAGTGAGGATGCAGCGGTTCTGAACCCGAGCGACGTACGTCATGTGTTCTCTACTCCGTGGCTCTACGGGATATCAAGTTGTAGAATCATTAGCTATGAGAAATTAGAATTACTGATGAATGTTTGGTTCTAGACGCTGAAATCCGCCGAAGAAATGGAGGAAGAGGAGAGAGCCGCCCAGTCTGCAAAGCTGCAGGAATTGATCCGAAGAGGCACGCCGGCGGATTTGCAGGAGGCTAATCATTTGATGAAAATTATGGCTGGGTACGATCAAACCTCAAGGACCGATTACCGGGCAAAGGCCGCGGAAGAGATTGGGAAGCTCCGTGAGAAAGCAAGGTTATTAGAGGAGATGCTCGGGAAGGTTCACAAGGGGGAAACTATCGGTCAGCAGGATACTTTTGAGGTATGTCCATTGTTTGACACGAATGCATCGTTTTGTGGTGGGCTGCTAATGAAGCACGGGAGTTTTAGGAATTAGCAAGTGCCTTAAAAACCGCTCAACCAAAGATCCAGAAGATAATAGAGGAGGAAAGTGAAGATCCTGATGCTGTTGTGAAACTATTGGAGCTTAATGATGTTATCAATACCACGGTTGAGAGATATAGCTTTGTCAAACGGGGTGACTTAGATGCCGCAAAAGCGCTACCGCTCATGGCTAGCGCGTCCCCGCCAGCAGCTACACCTCCTCCGGGCGCAGAGCTTTCGCTTATTGATCTAGAGGATGGCGCAAACGGTCCCTCAGCGCCAGCAAGCGGGAAGCCAGCCTCATTAGAAGACGACTTGCTAGGCCTATCGTTCCAGGACAGTGGAAGCAGCTCGTTTGGGCAAGGCGGTGGGATTGCGCTTGGGTTTGGAGCCAATACAGGTGAGCCGTGATGCTTTAGTTGGCTTGCATAGGGCTAAAACGCATGAAACATTAGGGATCCCTGGTCCGCCTTTATTATCCTCAATGGTTGAAGCAAACACCGCCGGCCAGCAGCACATTACGCCCTCGACTTCACCTGCGCCTCAAGCTGCACAACAGCCTCTAGTTGTCCCTAATTATTTTCAAAATGTAGCAACCCCTTCAACCCAGCCGGTGATGCTAGGTGGCTTCGTTTCTCCGTCAATACAACAAACACCGCTCCCTCCTGTCCAACAAAACAATGGCGGGAATGCTGGCAACGAAGACGATGACTGGGCATTCACCTCCTCGTTGCCGCCGGAACAACCTGCACCGCCGCCGGCCTCGCAAAGCGAGCTCCTAATCCTCAATTCGAACCTGCATATCCTGTTGGATGTACATAGACCCGTCACTATGCCCGATGGCCCGATATTGGTGAAGGCCAAGTTTTCCAACAATGCAAGTCAACCCATCCAGGATCTGACGTTTCAGATGGCAGTCACAAAGGTATGTTGAGCTCTTATCAGTGCCGCGCTCCTGGTTTCCAGAGAAAGGAGTTCATGGGAGAGAAGGGGGGAAAGTAATAGAGTAAAAGGAGTAGCTGACATTATAAAATCTTGGAGACATTGGCTCTCAAAATGGAACCACAGAGCAGTAGACATCTCGAAGCTCGCCAGAGAGTAGGAGTAATGCAGCTTATCCGAGTCTCGGGAGTCCCGAGAGGCGGTGGTGGCAATGTCAAGATGCGGTGGAAGGTATCTTACAGGGTCGGGACGGGACCACTGAACGAGGAGCAAGGGGTTATCGAAAGCTTGCCGGTTGCATAAATTCATTCATTTACCTTATCTTTACCATTCCCATTTGAGAAAAAAAGCAGAGAGCGAATGCATTTATTGATCTCATTTGATTTTTTTGATTTTCCCCCCACGAACCGAGAGAGAAAGAGAGGGGGGGGGGGCAAGCTGGGTAAAAGGCGAGGTGAGGTCTGTCATAACAATCTAGTCGTAATTTTTCCCTTTTCTTCTTTCTTCGCTGATTGATGGAGGGTGTTCTTTTTCCTTTTTCCATTGTGCACTTTCTTACTCTATTGTTGTTTATTAAAGCCTTCCGTGATTGCTACCGCACGATACAGTTTAGTGCTCCCGCCGCAGGTTGCTGGATATCACCCATCATAATATTATATTTGTACCTGTCCGGCATGGTACTTGTACTGGTAAGTTAGTTTAGGTCATGTAAGTTAAACAGCGTTGCTCTATTACAGTACCACCTCTATGGTAATCCGCCGCCAACGGAATGGAATACGGTACAGCGCCCGAGAATCGGTGACAGATTCCGGTACTGCACTACGGCAGATATGGTATGGTATCATACTCGTAGCTTAGATCACCTCTTTCTTTCCCTCCAGTCAAAAACTCAGCCAACAGAGTGCAGTTTTATTGTGCTGTACGGAAGTACAAACGAAGCAGCCCATTCTCACAAGAGTAATCTACTAGTACCGGAGCAACTGAGCCTGCGCTTCTCGTAAGCCAGTGGAGCCCCCCTCCTAGCAGAAGCATATCTTCTACTGGGTTCGATCGTGGCTGTGAGAAGTTAAGTTAGTACGATATGCACTTATCCATCTGTCTAGCTGTCATCCTCTGCCGTCCTGCCATTTGAAGGGTAGTCGGAACACTACACTGAATGAATATGTGGAGTCATTCTAGGAATGAACGGGAAGATCACCAAGAATAAATAACCCATCATGCTGTCACCTGCTGCCTAAACCTGAACCCAATTCCCTAACTACCGGTACTAGACGGGGAATAACATGGGGACGAAACGGGACAAACTAACCATACATACGTACACCCAAGGCTGTTGGCATAGGATGCTGAGAAACAGTGGTTTGTCAGATCACCCACTGTGCGCTTAATCAAATAGACTTCGTACCATCATGCCGAAAGCTGCGATGCCAACCTCACGTTCCACGGGAATCCAAATCACTTTTTTGGTATGCGTTTTTTTTTGTCCTGGTACGATACGATACTTGTAATTTGGCTAAGGTTCCGAATAACTCTATCTCTATGGCACTATCACCACCACCACCACATGATTAGTTAGTCATTGATTCCTAGTCTATCAGATTACAGTACCATCTGTATCGGAAGAGAAAAAATGGAGAAGGAAAATGGGTAGCAGTGCATATGGAGGTTCCATTTACAAAGTATCACACCAGAGCCGTGTATGATATAAAGATGTGTCTGATGAGGGGCACTCCACTGCACGGTGTGGTTGGTGCCGTACTGTGCTACTATAATGCGGGAGTCCGTTAGTCAAGGCGTTTTTGTTTTCCTCCCATGAAAGTTTTGTGGCGCTGCACAGCACTGTGGAATGTTGCATGCTGATGTGTGATACAATGCCATAGCGAGGTAACCTTTTCTAATAATCCATGGGTTCTTGTCAGTGCTGTAGTACAGACTTCACAATCTATTGAATGGAAGACATGGAGTGCAGCGCAGTGGCTACACAGCACCGGCACTGTACTGCACGATAGCATACCCGTACCTGCTAGTACCCGAATAACACAAGAGAACAGGGCCAGAATGCCGGAGGAGGAATTCCGCTCCTCACCCAGGCTGATTTAAATACCGCTATCTCTCTTACATTATACGATATTATATTCGAGTAAACCCGATATTCTACCATAGATCATTAGTAGGTTATTACTCCTACCGTGGACTAACCAGCACTGGCACCACCAAACCCAATGGCAGTACAGGACTCATATAGTACAGACTGTACCCTGCCGAATCGGCTCCGCACCCCCCCCCCCCCCCCCGAAACTAATCAACCAACCCCGCACCATCCAGCACCATCCAGTATCATACTGTGCCCATCACAAGTACGCTAAATATGATACCATAACTCGGGCCCTTAATCTCTATGAAGTTCAGGCCTGTTTGGCACACCGTGAGGTGAGCCGTTCACCATCTCAAACCATGACTTAGATCCAAACCATGATTTAAAATATCCATGGTGTTCGGTTGTGTATATAATTATGATAGCATTTCCCGATCATGATTTGGGAAAATCTTACATTTGTGGTGAATATTTAGGGTTGCAAATTTTTTGTTTTATCATAATAATAATATTATATCATGATAATTATGATACCGTAAAAATTGGGAAGACACATAGAACACGCAAGCAAGGGTAAACAAGGTGTGGCAAATCGTGATACCTTTTAGAGGAAATTAAACTGCCAAAAGAGACGAAATTCTGGGGGCTTGGGTGGTGATCATGAAAAATATTATTACCCCCTTGAAGCAATTTCTCTTCTGGCGGCCCTTTCTTACCCTTGCTATCATAGCATATTCTGTGTTTTCCCAATTTTTTACGGTATCATAACTTGTATGATAATTGCTAAATTTGACTATGATATATACAATTTTCAATTGTCCGAGTCACAATTCGGGGCTCACTCTACAAGAAAACCTCAAGGCTCACTATCGTTTATCGTGAGGGCTGTCTGCGAATTAGTGATCTCAAATTCATGATTTGGAATTCACGGCCATCTCGAATCACGGTGTGCCAAGCGGGTCCTTAGACATCTGCGGTATGATACCGTATGATAAGATAATAATAACAGTAGGCATAGCGGCTATCGCGAGGCGTGACCTCGACCTCAACCCCGCGGTTTTTTTGCTTCTTTTTTATCATCATCATCATCATCGCCATCATCATCATCCCGGTACGGTACAGCCGAGCCAGTGGACCTCACCTCAACCTCGCTCGCTGAAAGAGTGGGTCCTCGCGGTAGCGGTACATACCGGTCGGTTAGGTATGGAAGATGGGAGGCGAGGCGGCGGGTAAGTTACGGCATCTTACCGTACTCGTACAAGCCGATATGTAGCCTCCCCTTTTTTTTTTTTTTTTTGCTTGGTTCTTCGAATAATTCGGAAAAAGCCGATAGGGTAGTGGATTGTTCGGCGAGACAGGAATGCTTGTTATGGGAATACCGTATCATATCCTGGAAATGCGGTAGCACAGTTGTCGATTTTCGATCCATCGAAATGGTGGGGCAATGAGGGTATTTTTGAATGTTGCACTTTGATAATGATGTCCAAGTTGGATATCTGCCACGATATTGGTGGGGGAGGAGGGGGGGGTTTTTCTCTTCATTTTTTAGGCCCTGTTTGGCACGCAAGAAAAATGGCCCTCTTCCACCTCTATGGCAATTTTTGCCGCAAATGAAATATTGCAACATTGCAACATTGAGCCTTTTTGATTATAGCTCAGCCTACAGGCATCCTGCTGGATTTTTCTCCCTAATTGCAATAGCCAGAATGGAAGTTGCCATTTGGATATGTGTCTTTTTATACCTATTGGTCAAAGGTTGAGTTTCAGCAAAAACCAAGCCTTTATCATAGGAGAAGTTGCATTTTTTTTCATACGGTGGACTTCCAAAACGGGTCTTATTTTTATTATTCACGAAGCTTGTGTCCACACTGGTATATCCAAGGCTATCATGGTATTCTTCATCCCGGAATAATCCAGCTCTCCACTTTGGGCCATCATACTTTCCGATTATCATCATACCTTAATCCGGAATTATCCAATCTTGGATTATCAATCGACAAAGTTCTACTCGACTCTGTTCGATCACCGGAGCTATTTTTCTGCTACATTTAGGGTAGGATAAACCTCGCGGTGAATGAACCTAGTCCGTGCTATCAGTACGGTAATGTCATACAAGACGTTTGTGAGACGGACTGCCGTTGCATAGTCTACCACCAAAATTTAGAGGCCCCGGCCAATTTTCTCCTGCTGTCACGACATTGCGAGTACAAACCAGTTATGGCTCTGGAAGGTTAGCCTCTGTACCAACTTTCAGGACAAAAAGTGTGACGATATCGGCTGCGACGCTGAGGCTCAAGTTCCGGCAAAAAGTTATGGAACAGTTATTTAAGGTTAGCCAGTCAAATATGTCCCCGTCTGTTCTGATTAACAGGTTCCTACCCTTGTGTATAACACATGGGAAACTTGCTACTGGTGCCATGCCTCTTAGGTTAACAAACCCTAACCTTTAAGTTCACAAAATACGATTACCGGTGTTAATAAGATAACCACGAAGATGTGATATTCTGGGAATTTGGAAGTTGGAGTTTGTGAGAACGTTCAGGGATAGTTAGCTCTGGAACGGCAGGGATGGTGAGAAACATTCCTTGGCAGCACCGGTTGGAATGGCAGGGATAACAAAGAAGAGGTAGGGTTTCCCATCCCGCCCCGCACGGGGAGAAGGAGCAAGCTCGTTCAACCCTTCTTATCTCTAGAGCAAGGCGACACAGGACACGGAGGATATCTACTTGATAGCGACACGGAACAAGGGGACAAGGGTTTCCCCTCGGCTGTCTAATAGGTTAGAGGGAAGCATCCACTATCGCTTGCGACAAAGCGACCTCGAATACACGACGGAATATGGCGTTGCAGGGCCACATTGAGTATTTGCGGGGAGTGTTGAAGCGAACGGAGGATGAGCGGGACCGGTCGTATGGAGAGAAAGACCACATATGGAGGCAGAAAGAAGATGCCTGTCGAGAGAGAGACCAAGCGCGGGGGGAGAGAGACGGTGCGAGCGCGGAAAGGGATAAGTTGCGGCAACAATTGAACACTGTCAACACTGAATTGGTGACGACGAAAGAGAAGCGCGCTCAGTTGCAGGAGCAATTGAGGACCGCTTGCACTGAATTGGCAACAATGAAAGAGGAGCGCGCCCAGTTTCAGGAGCAATTGAAGACCGTTAACGCTGAATTGGTTACGATGAAAGAGGAGCGCGCTCAGTTGCAGGAGCGATTGAGGACTGTTAACACTGAAAGAGGAGAAGGAAGCGGAGGGCAAGTGATGATGACTCAGCAATTGTATCTGAGGCAGAGACAGTTGATGGAAGCAGCGCAAAATGAGGAGGTACGAGCGCAAAGGGTTGAGCGATACGTTCAGTACGCCGGATTGGCGAAGGCAGATATGTTGTTTTGGGAAACGATGATTGAGACGGAGAGCCGGCTGGAAGGTTTGATCACTGCGAGAGATGTATGGAGTTGGGTTTACGGATGCTTACTGATATGGCGTGCCTGGTAGAAAAAGAGAGGATTGCTAGGTCGCAGCACCAAGCGGACGGAGAGGGAGCGGATTTTGAGAGTGATGCAGGGTTATTTACGCCAATGAGTGGGAGCACGTTGGAATGAGGGTTGTGAAGCGATGGTCGGTCTGTCGTCAATTAAGTTTGGCTGAGTGTTTTATTGACCAGTTGATTACTGGCTAGGTTATGGTAGCAAAACAGGGACCAGAGGGGTGGTTGATTGATTTGGCGATAGGTGAAAAGCGATCAAGTTTGAGAAACATCTTAACCTGGGTTGTTGCACAAAGTGACCGGACATGATGCCCGTTCAGAACTGATCGAGGCTTGCCGTGCAGCAAATCTAAACCCCTCGATCTGACACTATCAATACTAAATTATTTTGAATACTACTCGTCCGGCCCATTTTTTGCCCATATGCAATAACAGTTGTGTTCACAAACGTCATGCGTTTGCGAGTAAATACCGGCAGAAGGCATCCTTCTGGACGGTTGAGACATTTTGCAAAGGGCCTCTCATGCATTAGTGTCCACGACTAAGCTTAATATCACTAGTAAACACATAACTCTGGACATTCATTGGCTCTGCACAGTTAGCTTCCTATCACAACAAGCTTTTCTAGAGACAAGGTAGATGGGACTCTGGATTCAAGTCCGCACACGCACGCTAGCTATCTTAAGTTTAGTCCTAGACGCTAATGCATGAGAGAACTTTTCGCAAGATGTCTCAACCGTCCAGGAGGTTGGGCTTGCTGGATCTCATTAACTCGTATTCGTTATTTTATTAACCTACTCTGTTAAACCTACCGTATTTTGGGAAACAATTTATGTTGTTAAGATCCCCGATAACGTACTTACAGACATACCAAAAAATACGGCACAACGAATCAAGAACCTCGACAAGAGGAGCGACTGGCTGTAGAGAGGGTGGAAGACACAGATACTGATTTGGAATCTGATACTTTTCTTGGTAGTAGCTCTTTTTAGCTATTTCACTTAAACCATCATCAATACTGCCATTTTGTTGTATTTGTAGTGTTGCTCACCAGATTTTCCACCGTGCGGCATCTTTCGGTATGTCCCCCACGTTTTACAATAATGGCTGATTTCAGACTCTCATAACTCATCCCAAAAGTGTATAGATTTAATGAAACCAAGATATTGTAGGCAATTGTTCAAACTTTCTAGGTAAAAATTATGAGAATTTTCCCATTCTCCCATGAGAGTTGAGAGCTGAGGATTGTCATGGGATGCAGTTGCAATGTGCCTTTTGTATGGGACTCTCATACAAAATCAGAGGTATCTTTTGCCTACCATCATTATTTCTAGTATTGCACCATGGGCATTAACTAACAGAGCTTGTCACATATAAATGATAATATCTAGATGAGTCTAAAGAATCTGAGGAATTTTAACATTTTTTTTTGCAAAGCAACTGGCTGTGATTTTGAGGTGAAAATGGCCATTTTTGGTGTAAAATGGGGGGGGGCACGAATTTTGTCACCAATCTCGTACTAGTTACACGACACCTCTCTCTCTCCTCGAAGACTTTGCGAATGGAAGTGTACCGACATGGTGTAATTTATCCAAAAAATGAAATATAATATATATATTATTATTATTATTATAATTATATAAATTTAATAAATTTAATAACGAGGATTCATCGTTATTATTTTTTGGCAGGAGATACCTATCTATCTGTAGGCCAAGGAAATTACCTCGGCACCCAACACCACTCAGGGGCTTTTTTTCCAATTTCTCTTCTGAAGAGCATTCTATCGAACAGGGCACTCTATCGGTGTTCCCCCTGTCTCTTTATTTCGGAGGGAATCCTGTCATCTCTCCGGAATCCCAACCATCAGACTACCTGCACCAATACGGTGGAGGAGTGATATGGTCACGTGATTCCTATTCCCTCCTCGATGCTACCAGACAGGGAGGGAGATCGTCCGGTGCCGGTAGTTACTTACCCTGGCATCGGCAAAGTGAAGTGTTACAGGGGCCCTCCATAATCTTCTGGATGTACGAGTACAAGTACTCAAGTATTATGCTTGGCCCGATACGAAGCAATGCGGTACTGTACTGGTTACTGGTTGCACTCGGGTGCGGTACTGTGGGAGAGTATCCGTTTGGCCTGTTTCTATTTTGTTGTTGGGTTGTGGAAGAAACACAGTAATAAGGTAGTTTGGCGGCGCAGTCCGGCGTCTACAGTAGATAAATTAGTGAATATCGAGTGTCGGGACCATATAAAATTGTATCGCTTTCTTCCTTCTTGGCTGTGGTAAGCTGGCATACCGAGACTCGAGTACCGTACTGTACTCGCAATGTCGTGAATTTATAAGACGGACTGTTATTGCATACCGCCAAGTTCGGAGGTTCTGACCGAACCTTGGCGGTATGCATTGGCAGTCGCGACATTGCGGGTATTAGATTACTGAGTGCCGGTATGGTAGTACAGCATTTTGCTGGTGAGAGCGTGATAAGGTGTGCTCGGGGCGAGGACATCAGAGTGGAGTGAGCTATCATGACCAGAGGCTTGCCCTGTGGTATCATATGACGCTGGCACTCTCTTACTTTTCTTTCCTACAAAGTATAAAGCGGATATTCTGTTTAATGGGGTTTGGGTATCACGGGACAGTTAAAGTCGGAAAAAAACAAATTAGGGTTTGGTGGTGGCCGACAAAAGCCTGGGTAGAGAGACCCGAGCCGTTTTGGCAGTGGATGGCCTGGCTATCGCATCTTGGCTTACCCCGGTCAGTTGATCTGGTTGAGGTTCGGGATGGCAGTGCAGTTCAGGTGCAATAGGTGGGGTTTGTCGTGTCCGGTATGGGAAATGTATCATTTCCTTTGTCTCTCTTTCCTCGGGGTCCCGACAAGGGTGACCCGGAGCCCGCTGTGTTTCTGGGCTCCGGTGATCGTGATGATGAAAGCCAAGCTAGGCCAACTGGTCATCCGGGAGATTCAACTAAGCCGTACTCGAGTACTCCACCATATCGAAAAGGAAAAAAAAAAGAAAAAAAGAGAGGAGAAAGAAAAGAGACCATATCATTGGTATATCGGTTATGCCACAATTTCCTCCACACTCCCGGGAAATGGTGGTGGTGGTCAGAGGGGATAAAAAAGAGCTGTCATTCTCCAACCATCACCACAATGGAATAAAAGAAGGCGACAGCAGCCCAAGCCAGACATGGTAATGGATCAGATTCATGCGGCTCCACCCGGGCGGCTGGGGAAAAAGTTAATCCACGTGAGGTTGTTTTTGGACAGGGATTATATACTCGAGTACGCCATACCAGTATCTTCCACTTTTTCTCCTGCCAACTGCCAAAGTGGTGGCCTTGCTGGGTGGCGGTCGTTAAGGGAAGCTGGGGAGGAGGAGGAGGAGGAGGAGGAGGAACGGAGGGAAAGGGAAAGGGAAAGGCGCAGGGAAAGGCGTAGGCGAAACTAGGATGAAGCGTTGTGTGCAACTCGAGGTTTGCTCACCCGCGTACAGTGCTGCATACTCGAGTAGTTAGTTTTGAGGGGAAATGTGGGATGGTGCAGCCGATGCGGTCACTCGAGCATTGAGGGGGAAGGAGTTCTTCGCTTGCCTCGCTCACCCTGGTCGGATTTTTTTCTTGGGGTGGGGGGAGAAAGAGAAAAGTCGCAGGGTGCGCTTGCTTGTGCGCGGGCAGGAAAGTGCAACTTGTCTTTCTTTGCAGCTCCACTTCTCGATCATTTCACGGGGCTACTGCATTGTAATCACAATCTCCCGTAGGAGTGCCGGTGTCGGCCTAGGCGTTAGTTAATGAGTTGATGCCACCGCCTGCCTGCCTGCATATATCCCCCTCCTTAAGCTACAAATGCTAAGTACGAGTATTCTCATTGCTCATGGCAGTCTGTTTCGCGACTTTTTCGTCGTTGTTATGTTATGATGTTATAGTATGGTAACATCTGCCAGTCTTGACTGTTAGTCTGTCATGAATGAGGCCATTCTTGCCACTAGCCCTCCCCGCCTGGGAGCTCTGGGGCTTAGAGCTCCTTCTCTTTACGATTTTATACGTGACTGGTGACTACATGCTACATACGAGTGCGATGTGGTACCTTCTCGAAATTTGATGGTTCTGCTGCCTCTCCCTCTCTCATCCCCCCCCCTCCTCTCCCAGCAAGAGGAGAACTGTTGTGCTGTGCATGGGTAAGATCTTGATGCGGGGGCGTGGTGGTTTATGGTGGTGGTATCATAGAGCTACCGGTAGGGTCCAATACCATAGCCTGAGGGCATCACGCCCCCCAAAAGCAAGGGGTTTTGATATCGGGTGGAAGGTCGCGTCTGCCTTGCTAGGCCAAAGGTATGTATCCGATAAGCTGAGATTTAATTGAGAGTTACGACACTCAGTTGCAAATTAAAGATGAGGACAATGTGACAACCAAAAGCCGCGGTTGCAACACAGATACCGGTATCAGTGTCAATTTGCATCTTGAGTAAACAAAAATAATACCAGTAACTTATTGTATTACCCAAAGCCAGGGATTCCACAAGCCAAGACCTTGAGCTTGCCGAGCTATTATTTACTGCACTGCATTGCTACCCTCCATGTACTCGAGTACAGTACCGGTACCAGTATTACTTGTATTATTTAACAGTCCCCTCGATTGATTCTTTTCTTGGGTCTCTGGAAAGTGGCATTCCCTTCCTCTGATACCGCTATTATCCACGGGAGGAACCCATAGTCTTTAGCCCTATCTTACACCCCCCTCCCCCGGTTCAAAGGGTCTGGGGTTCACTTGCTTCGTAGACCCCACCACCTTAAAGTCCTCCCCCCCCGCGCCTTCTGACCATTTCTTCCCTCCTCCCTCGCACTCTTCCACCCTCCCCTCCTTATCACCTTCTCTCCCTCTGCATCTAGAGTGTAGTTGCAGAATCGACAACTTTCTTTTGATTTCCATATCCGGGGGTCCATATACCTAATTTTCGGTGGTTCTAATCTTTTTAGTTTCTTTCATTGAGCTCCGTCCGAAATGGCTGGGGGAAGCGGAAACTCCACGCGCCCCTCCAATCAGGCGGGGGTGTTGGAGGGCATGAATCCTTCACACTACAATCCCAATGATCCTCTTACGCTGTTTATCATTCAGGTTGGTTTTCACTCGCTCTAACTTCGGACGAAATGTGGCGAATGAGGACAAAGGCCAATTTGGAGAGCTCTTTTTTCTGATAAGACATGGGCAATAGGTCACCCTTATCATCGTTGTTTGCCGCGTCTTGCACTGGCCTCTCTCAAAGTTACGGCAGCCCCGTGTTATTGCGGAGGTCGTTGGGGGTATCATTTTGGGTCCTACAGTTATGGGCAGAATCCCTGGCTTCAAGGATGCCATATTTCCCGCCTCCTCCATGCCGCTGCTTTCTCTGGTTGCCAATCTCGGACTTGTAATATTTTTGTTCCTTGTCGGGCTGGAAGTGGACATGCGATTGCTGTTTGTGAACTGGAAGATTGCGGCGAGTGTCAGTGCGGCGGGAATGGTGCTACCGTTCGGATTTGGTGTGTAAAACCAAGCTCCTCACGACCCCGGTCTTTGTGCATGTACCGTACCACTAACCTGCTGCTTCCTTTGTATTAATTTAGGCGCGGCTATTGCTTATGGCCTTTATCATCAGTTTAGGGATGACGCTGGGATCAATGACAGCATAGGCTTCGGAGTCTACTTGCTTTTTATTGGTGTTGCAATGGCGATCACAGTACGTGCTGCAGCAGCAGGCCTCAGCTCATCTGCGTTGCATTGCTTTGGGATGCTGACTGTTGGTGTTCGTGTTTGGTAGGCCTTCCCGGTGCTCGCTAGAATTTTGACGGAACTCAAGCTCCTGGGCACAAGCGTTGGAACCATTGTCTTGTCAGCTGGTGTGGGTAATGACGTTGTCGGCTGGGTCTTGCTTGCCTTGACGGTCGCATTGGTCAATGCGGGAACTGGGCTCACGGCGCTCTATGTCCTGCTAATATCGATCGGCTGGATTTTGTTCTTGGTTTATGCCGTTCGGCCTGTGTTCATATGGCTCTTGCGCCGTGATGGCTCCTTGGAGAACGGGCCCACTCAGTCTATGGTGGCGCTCACGATGCTGATGGTCCTTGCATCGGCATTCTTCACTAACATCATCGGTGTGCACGCGATTTTCGGGGGATTCTTGATAGGATTGATTTGTCCTCACGAGGGGGGTTTCGCGGTTCGACTTACGGAAAAGATAGAGGATCTCGTGTCTGTCTTGTTCCTCCCCCTTTATTTCACTCTTTCCGGGCTGAGGACCGATATTGGATTACTCAACGGGGGTATTTCATGGGCCTATGTCGTTGGTGTTATTGCTATCGCTTTCTTCGCCAAGATTGGCGGTGGAACCTTGGCAGCAAGGCTCAACGGCTTGGTATGGAGAGAGAGTTTCACAATTGGTGTCCTTATGAGTTGTAAGGGTTTGGTTGAATTGATCGTCCTAGTAAGTTATTTCAGCGGTTCAGCAAGAACTGGAACCAAATGCAAAAGGGCTATCATGTTGATTATGCGGTGTTGTTTTTTTAGAACATTGGTCTGCAGGCAAAGATTTTAAGTGTAAGGGTGTTCACAATATTCGTGATCATGGCTTTGATTACCACCTTTGCCACCACCCCACTGGTAACGTATTTGTACCCTCCGTGGTACCAGAAGAGGATGGACGCCTGGAGAAGAGGTGAGGTTGACTGGGAAGGAAACCCGATTCAGCCTGGTGATGATGCTAGCTCCCGGGGCACTCTTGGAGACCAGAAGATTGTGGTTACCAAGTTCTCCAAGACCACAGTGCTACTTCGTCTTGAAAGCATGCCAAGCATTCTCACTCTTGTGAACCTGTTGGCCGGAGAGCGAGCGCGGCCCGAGCCCAAAGTTCACAGATCAAAGGCGGCAATTCCAGAAGAAAATCCGCCACCGTCCCGCTCTTTGATTAGCAAACGTCCTTTGGAAGTGCATGGCGTCCGCCTCGTTGAGCTCACTCAGCGTACATCCACTGTCATGCAAGTGTCTGAAGTCGACGAATTACAAGAAAGGGATCCGGTTATCAACGTCTTCCGTTCTTTCGGCAAGTTCTTGAACATGGCTATCTCTGCTGTGCTGTTTATAACCCCCGAGGATTCCTTCGCCGAGACTTTGGTTAGTAAGGCTACTGATCACTCTTCTGACCTTCTCTTGATTCCATGGAGCGAGACTGGCGCCATCAGTGACCCCCAGGACCCGCAGTATGCGAATACCGAGAATCGCTTTACTACCCAGCAGCACAATTTGTTCATCAGCAAAGCGCTCGATACTGCTGCTTGTACCACTGCTATCATGGTTAATCGGGAGTTTGGAGGTCCTTCGATGGAACGAACCCTCACCCGTGCTATCAGTCAAATCAGCATTCGGTCTCCTAAGAACGCTGACCCTTCTGCCCCCGTTCCTCCGGTTGCCGACCCCTCGCATCACATCTTCTTCCCTTTCTTTGGTGGCCCGGATGATACCATTGCCATGAGATTTGTCCTGCAGCTCGCCACCAACACCAACGTTACGGCCACAATTGTCCGTGTTGTTTACAAAGCTGGCGTTACGGAAGAACCCTTGGACCTCCCCGCGCCGGCTAGCATCCACCGTCCCGATCTCCCAAGAGGCCTCTCTATGTCTAACGTGCCAACACTTTCCCACGAGGATACAGCAAAAAACCCCACAGTTCAACTCCAAGCCGCCACCGCTAGTGACTCCACAGTCCCGGACGCCGATGGCGCCTTCTTCCAGTCGATGGTCGACTCTGTCCCCGCCGCCATTTCCCAGCGCGTCCTCTTCGAAACCGCCGAAACAGCCCAACCCATCCACTATGTCATTTCCAAGGCGAAGGCAGAAGTTGGTCTATCGAAGAATGCCGGGGACTTGGTCATTGTGGGACGTTCCCAGCTCGACATCCAGACTCACATCAGGCGCGAACTTGTCTCTGTCCTAGCCTCCTTAGGCGCCCCCTCCGGTGCAGGCAACGAGACAAGAAAATGCCTCGGTGATGTGGCCGAAGCTGTCATTGTCTCTGGAGTCAAGGCTTCCATGATCGTGCTTAAAGCTAGCGAGTGAACCCACGAACCTAATGATCAGAAGGGTGGTGTTTTCTCTTTTTGAGTTTGGGTTGCTATGGGTTTTCTTTATATTTTTACTTATTCTAGGTCTAGTTAAATATTAGTCTATTATAGTCTAGGTCACGGTTTCTCACCCTTTTTCTTGTGCTCGATGTACTTTTTTTCTCCTCTTCCAATCTTGTCCGGAGTTCTAACCTTTCGTTTTTCCCTTGATCCTATCTTATCTACGCCCCACATAATGACCGATACGCGTAGTAGGGTAGCAGTAATGAGCGCGAGCATGATATAGCGAGTGGCTCTGGTAGCAGGTTCATGTATGACGAATGAAATGGCGGGCTGATTAATGGAAGCTCCGAATTTTCCCCTGATTTCCGGTGTGATGTTCCCTATCAATAAACACTATACAGAGACAAGCAGCTGCTAGCCACCTATCCACCCCTCAACCCCTCCATCTATACACGTGAGGAGTGCGACACTATACGTATATGAAAAAAGACTCTCATGGCGGCCCAGTACGGACACGGTATGAGGAAAAAGTCAAGGCTCGACCCCGAGTTTGAACCGGGGACCTCTCGCATACAAACTCAGAGTGAACCCTAAGCGAGAATCATACCACTAGACCAGCCGAGCTCACGACCCGGACTTCCAGGTTTAACCAATCATGCATGATCTCTCACCAGGAGTGTGGACCGTCCATCCTAGTCCCGCCGAACCAGTTCACTTGAAAAGTAGTGGTGGGAGCACGAGGCTGGAAAGGGCGGGAGAGGGAAAGCATGCCAGTTGGAGCCAGGCTCATACCTCATCGTCAGCTCCAGCTCCCCTCCGGTATCTAGCTTTGAGTTTCTTTGGAGAGGGATAGTAGCAGCTGAGAGGAGCAGTTACCCCCCGTTTCCCCGCCCTCCTCTGGAAATAATTTAGTCTGTTTTCTGGGGACTGGTGAATTTGTAGAGCTCGGGGGTGGGGTGTAAGGGCGGGGGGAGGGGAGGCGGCGGTGTTGTGTTCTCATGTAGTATCACTCGTTCAGCAGTTTTTAATTTATTTGTCATTGCTGGAATATGTATTGTGGGATATTGGGCTTTGGGCTTTGCGTGGCGGGCGTTGCATTATATGATATATACGAGTTCCTTGTTTGGAGGGAGTTGGGGTTTGGTTGGTTGGCTGGTATGAAGGGGTGGAAGATCGGAGGGCGGGCTGGGATTTTGCTGGATGGGGGCTGGTTTGGTGTTTTTGCATTGTGTATTATAATAATATGGTAGAATCCCGTACGTATGATATGATATTTATTATATCTATGAGAAAAGGAAAGAAAGGGAAAAAATGAAGGAAAAAAGACTCCGAGATATAATATGATAAAGTCCCAGATCTGTTCGACTATCACAACAAGCGTAGATTTACTCAGATCCTATGCGGAATAAAGGTCAACAGAATATATATAAATAAAAAAACTCTAGCTCCCCCCCACCAACCTTTTCCCTCTTCATCACTTCTCAAAACCCCTCCTCCCCCATTCCATCCTCCCCCTTCACCTCCCCCCACCACCCCTCAAAAATCCCCATAATATTCCAACCGCCAACCACCAAAAACTCCATACAAACCCTCATACCGACCAACACGCCCACATCCCCATTTATAAGCCCGTACCGGCTCGCGCCCCCAGGCACCATGACCACCACCCCCTTCTTCAAATCCCACGCCGCCAAAATCCCATACAAGATCCTGACAAACAGAAACGGCATGCTGCCCAGCACCCCGACATAGAACGATTTAGCAGTACTTCCGAAAGCCTTCCAATGGGGGAATAGAATGATCAGGGAGGCGAGGATTAACACCCAGGCCGTTAGGGAGACGATCGATGACGCACGGATGTATGTTATTGCCCTATTCAGCGAATCGATCACCGACGCGGAGGAAGAGGCGGAGTGGTAGGGCATTGTCGACCCGCCGGCGATATTGAGTATTAGTGCTGCGAGCACGAGCAAATGCGCAAACATTAGCAGTCGGAGAATGGGATGGCGGGTTGCTGGTAGATGCCGTGTGCTATTTATATATATATTTTATTTTTCCGAAGATTAGCATATGAATACCTCTAGCCTGCGGTAGCGGGTATCATAGGTATGTGGGTAGATTGGGAGGTAGACTAGAGCAGGAGACGAGATGTAACCAACCAAGAATTCAAAAACCCTAAACAAGCGGCTAATAGCGGTGATACCGCGATCCCGGAGAATATGATCGCGGGTATAAGTAGGGACTCATGCGTATAATCGTGCTTGAGCGCTATCGCTAGTAGAAGGGCGCTACCGGTTGTTCTGACTGGTTCGCTTGTTAGCTCGGCCGGGGAAGCCCGTTTGCGGGGGAGGATATATACAGAGGCAGAAGATGGTAATGTACCACCAAGCCGTTTCCCGCGGTGTTCGAGATATGTTGTACACCGTTAGGGAGAGGAATAGAATGCCTAGGATTGCTTCTGATAGGGAGAGGTTTTCGTGGGGGTTCATTTTTATTTTTTTGCGTTACCGTATTACCGTAGTTTGTTCGTTTGGTAAGGTGAGAATATTTTGGAGTTGAGGAGTTATACCAGCACTGTCTCCCATCTTATATATATGTAATCTCCGGGCGTCTGTGAACGCACCTGCTATCGCATCCACCAAAATCTTGAGCCTCGGACCGATCGCTCACCCGTATGCAATAGGAGCTATGTCCGCAAACGTTAGAAAATTGCGAGTATTGTATCACCATCTGCAATCCCAGTTCATGACTTCTAATTTGCTAACTCAGATCGTTGCACCATTCTATTGGATCTCACCCTTTGCTATCTCACCACAGCCCCCATGTTCGTCGCGGCAAGAAGTATCCGACAACGGGGGGTAGTGGATTTGTATGGACGTTTAGACGAGGACTAAGCTTTTGCAATATATTTGCCTGAATCCCTGTGTTCGGACATTTCTTCCGAATGCACAATACGGAGACATTTACGGGTATCGCTCGCCAATACGGTGTAACGGTGGTGTCTTGTTGTCTGTCCTTCCATTCGCGAACGGATGCGAGCGCCAATGTCGATCTCTAACCAAAACAGCACGGGTAAAAGGCTCTTGCTCAGCCTCGATATTCAGCGAGCATTGCCCTAGCGACTCTTGCTTTTTTTTCTTTTCATTTCAGCTGGAATCCATGAGGGGGAATGCAGCGTTGCTTCTGCTTGACTGGTGATACTCTATCCTGTAGTGCCCTATTGTGCTAATATTGGGAGGTTAATTTGTTTTGTGATTTATTCATCGAGTGACTTCTTGTGAAGCCTATGTTGCCCCTCCGATGTGCTTTTGTCGCAGTCTCCAACGGGGACGTGCCGAATACCGGATGACGAACAGGGGTATTTGGCAAGCAAAAAAGTGAATTCGTCAAAGTAGGGTAGCAAAAGCCTGTCATATGATACCACCGTTGGAGACTGTAATTCATGGGGACAGGGGACAGGGAAAGCCGTCTTGGGTGCAAAAGCTTGGTTCACGCCAAGTACTCGAGTACAGTACACCTACGATGGGGCATCACGGGAGTATCATAGTTAATAACCACGATATTGACCGCTACGAGTACAACAATAGACCGGCCGTGCCCTGAGCGAGGTGGTGCCCTCAGCGAGGCGCGGCGCTCATAGTCCAATGAGGACTCTTACTATACACCGGTTCCGCCACAGCAACTCTACTGTGCCTCGCTGAGGGCACTACCTCGCTCAGGGCACGGTTAGTCTACCCTTGATTCCCAACACAACTCGAGAGATACCCAAAGAAAGAAAGAAAGGGAGACCCGTGACCAGTAGCATAAAAACTTGTTTAAAACCATTTCCCAGTAAGACCTGTGTCACCACCATCGCCATCAACCACCCCACTTTTCAAATCGTAGATTGTGAGGGGAAATACTCACCACCAAGCAACGCCTTCCTCTTCTGCTGATTAACATACTTACTCACGTCGTCCGCGAAGTTTGCCGAGCTCTCGCCAAGCCTGTCCATGCTGTCGCCCATGATATTCAACTTTTCAGTCCGCTCTTGGACCTGCTTTGCCATGTTTGCGAATACTCCATCTTGGTTTGACGCGCCAGCAGTAGCACCGCCGGCACGTGCATCTATTGCTGCCTGGCGTTTTTCTGCACGCATCTGCTCTATCATTTTACGGGACATGGGTCTTTCGGGACCGCCGACTGGGGTTTTGTTAGATGGGATATGCCTAGATGAGAGGGAACTGAGGAGGGGGGGCATACTTAGTAGGTCTACGTCCTCAACTGTGACATATTGTGTTCCGGAGATCCATTGAAAATTAGATATCGTAGGGCGGGCGGGGACGGGTGTGTTTGGGTTGTAAAGCGTGTCCCTTGGTGTATCCGCGCTGTGGTCATTGTCCCGTCAGCTTACAATTAACCAATCTGGGAACCACACAACTCACAAACTATCTCCCTTCCCCCACATATGCAGTAGTAAACACTCCGCCTCAGAAGTCCACCCAAAAATATATCCTGCTCCAGTAACAATTATTTCTGCCAGTCTGTCCTGCTCAAACCACTGTCCAATTTTAACCTCACTAATCTCCTTCAGCCCGGGGATTGAATAACTCTTCACAACGCCGTTGCTCATAACACAGCTAAGACAGACACCATGGGTCTCTAGTTCTACTACATTTGCGGACAGACAGTCAAAATCCTCCCAGCTCCTATGCGCGCCCTTTGCAGTTGGCGGTCGGAATATCCTCGATCCGGACTTTGTCACGCCTAGTAGAACTCCGGGCACTTTTATGCCGTCGCGGAGGTTTGCCACAGCTTGCTGTGTGGCATATGCGCGCTTGCCGGAGTCGGAGTTTAGTGGAATTATTTTTATAACTGGACCTTCCATGTAGGTTACGTTCACGAAATTGCAGACAAAGCTAGGACCTTGAGGGAGGAGGCTGAAGGTCGCAATTCTCCCGTGGCTGGTTCCAATGAACAATGCGATGCTTGAGAACTCTGTAATTCACCGTTAGTAGATGCTCTAGGGTATTCGTAATTGATTGCTTGCCGTCGCCCTCGAGTGTGAGAACTCCGAATTCCAAGCAAGTAGCCTTCTCTCCCTCCACCGGTTTGTCGTGGCTCTTTCTAAAACTAGACCTCTTGGCCTCCTTTGTCAAGGAAGTCAAACTCTGGTGAAATATGATGGCAGGCCCCTAAAAAGCAATTAGCATGAACAGAACTCGAAGAACCTCTCAAACATACCCTCAAATCAACAACTGATACATGACCAGTCTGATAAGCAATAGCAACAAATCCAACATCATTACAAGCAAGATGCAAAACACTCCCACAATGCTGCTCAAGAACACAAAGCGGCAAAAGACCCTCTTTAAGGGTAGGATTTGTCTTCGACTTTGCATCTCTAATTGCTCCAGTAGCACTGTCCAACTCGCTCCTGCTCATGGCTTGTAGAGCCTCATCCTCGCTAGTCCTTCCGTAGCCTTTATTCTTGCCCCACCTGAATAGCACGACTTCCCCAGTCTCCATGCCCACAGCTAACTCTCCTGTGGAACTTGCCATAGCAACGCGCTCAATCTTTAGATCGACGCCACGCTCTAGGACCTGCCCCAGGTCAACCTCCATTATTTTCTCGTTTTCGATTTCGTCCGCAAGTCCCAAGTCCCAAATCCTTACTGTCCCGTCCAAGTGAGCGGTCTGTAACACGGTTCGATTCTCGTATCGTCTCAGCGGTTTGACATGTCCCGCCCCGCCAACGATTACTTCCCCTGGCCTATCACGGTTTTCGGTCATGCCCAGCCACCGCTGGCGGTTTATAGGGGAGAGGTTTGCGGTTGTTACACGGGGGTGAACTAGTGACAAGGAAGGATGGAACACCAGCGCCGGGGAGATAGGGTGGCCATCCGGAAAGCTCAGCGTCGCTAGCTCCCCAGAAGCCAACAAAGCAATAACAGCAACGGGGTCATGGCTCCCAGCGTAATGTGGACTGGTTCGAGGAAGCAAACAGAAGTCGACAACATCAAGATCAGCTGGAGTCGGTAGAATACGTTGCCTTCTAGGTGACGCAAAGTGATCCGATACGAATTGGGCTGAAGAAGTGAGCATGTTCGGAGTGGGTCCGAGATCCAGAAGTGTGAGGCCCTTATTGGGCATTACAGACAGATTTCCACCTGCTACCAAGATGCTGGTGTCATCAGGATTATCCGTAGAGCACCAAGACACCTTAAACAGTGGCTGTCTGACAATTATAGTTCCCTCGGTTTCGCTAAGCATACTTGGTTTCGGACCGCACGGAATGTTGACGTCTGTATCCTGCAAAGTCCTAGCTTGTACGATCCTGCCATCCCGTGAATCCCAGATCACAAGACAAGAGTCTTCATGCGTGGTACAGATGAACGTCCCAGTAGGATGCCACAGAGCCTCACAGACCTTCGGCCTCCGCACAGAATTCAGCATACCCCGCCCCGGATCGGCTCCAGGCGCACCAGGCGGTAGCTCAAATTGAAGGTAAAGCGTTGGCACGTTTTGCTTCAAAGAGAAAACAACACACCCCTCTAGATAACCAATCAAGAGCGTTCCAAGATCCCGTGGATGCAGCGCAAGCGATACAATCGGCAACATCCTAGCCTTCGGTGACCGCTCCTTCCATAAATTCGGCACCAGGAATGGCGACTTGAGTTGCCGGTCAAGGTCGTACGCAACCACCTCTCCATTCTGCAAGCCCATGAACACCCAATCCAATGACGGATCTGTTAAAACGGCGCTCACGATTCCCGGGGGAGAGTATCTAGCAGGTTGGGCTTCGGGATCTGTCATATCGAACACCGAGAGCTCACCCTTGGTATCCACGATGACAATCCTACTATCGCAGAGCTTCAAGAACTTGACACTGGCCTTCCGTGTCAAAGTGAATGTAACCTGCACTCGCTTCTGGCCAAATACATAGACCTTCCCGGGAGTGGTTGCCGTTTCGTTCGTTCCGACAGCAAGAAGTGATTGGATTGGGTCGTAGGCGAGAATAGATATGGAGGATTCGATTCCGTATTTTTCAACCTTCCGGAGGACAATGTCAGTTTGGGGAGTTTGTTGGGAGTGAACTGGAGATACAAACCTCATCTAGAACGAATAAATCTGGAGCTGCGAGAGCCCCGGTAAAGTCGTGCTGGATCCCAGCCTGCTTTGACCGTAGGAAATCCATCACAGGGCTGGATTTTAGAAGAGTTGTGGCGGAGAGGAGGGATGATTTAGACGGAAGAAGCTCAAGAAAGCAAATGCTTGGAGATTATAGGAGGTTGTGGAATTGTGGGACCAACTTCAGATAATACTGTAACATTCTTGGCAGTGACGTCGCAACACGCCCAAAATATTCGCAAATCCTCTCTAACTGCTGTGCGATTACTGAATATTGCCTACTATTACCACCAGTACCTGCACGCAAACCACTCGAGTAAGTCATGGTGTAGCGGGCCTTAGATTTTGGCGCTTTGTCGTTGATTAGTGCCATAGCTTAATTTGCGCGGAAGTATACCGGCACTCGGTACAAAATTAAGCCTCCGCGCTTAAATTACTCTGCTAGTACTGTAATATCAAATGGGACGTGAACAGTAGGACCGTTAGCAGGTTACCCGTGATTTATGTTCGGGCTGTGCGGGTATAGTGAGTGGATAGTTTGCCACTGGATTTCCCCAAGCTCCCTTCCCTCAATTCTCCTACCCCGCTTTTCACCTTCCTATTCGGGAAGGTGTAGGCGGAGTAAAACACCACACACACACCAAATCAACCTCACGATCCTGACCTGCCCCTGAACTTGG
>Ga0307509_10001705_pt1 | contig 36729 bp, 39 predicted proteins | sample 10_EM_MG_FD_202245 | JGI IMG/M metagenome (GOLD analysis project Ga0307509, IMG submission 202245) | Populus trichocarpa ectomycorrhiza microbial communities from riparian zone in the Pacific Northwest, United States - 10_EM | ecosystem: Host-associated > Plants > Roots > Unclassified | place...
CGGAGATGCATACGGCGGACTGGTGGTGGGATACGCAGGTATGAAATATGTCCTGACATCTGCAAGTGCTCTCTGTTTCCAGTGCTGACCGTTTATTGCATTTCCTGGTAGAATACTCTGCCTGCCTGGTCGACTGTGGTACCTATTATCGGATTGTCGGACCAGAATACCTAACCAATTTTTCGGGGGACAAGAAAGCCTGGCCGGTGTACATGACGATCGGCAATATCCTTTCCCAGACGAGAAACAGCCCTGCCAAAATGTCAGTCCCACTTGTGGCATTGCTGCCTGTACCGCCAAAGCTCACTGGTGAATCAAGCCGGGCCGATGAAACCCAACTGCAAATCAATGCGGATTCTCTACGGGCTGTCTTTGATCTTGTTCTCGCACCTTTGCACTATGTTTCCCATGAAGGCATGGTTATGGATTGTGCGGATGGTAAAACAGGCCTTTGTTTTCCCATCCTGTCGGCCTGGATTGCGGACCATGCTGAACATACGACCTTGCATAGGATAGGCAGCAAGTCATGCCCAAAGTGTGAGGTTCCGTTCAACGAGCTTGGTGGAAATCCGCAGGAGGTATATGAGGTCCGCGACTACACCATATATGAAGAGAAAGCTAGGCGGCTTGAGTCGGGAGAGGCTGGTAGCACCCGGGAGTATTTTCGGCAGGTGGGCGTGAAAATAGGCCGGAATGTATTCACTGGACTGCAGCGAGTGAACCCGTCCGACCTACACAAGCCGGACCTCTTGCACAACATTTACCTCAGCCTATTCAAACATATGATGCAATGGGTATAAGGGTTCCTGAAAAAGCATAAACGGCAGCAGGCATTCGACAATGCCTGGAAAGAAATTCCGCCTTATCCGGGATTCAGTGTACCAAAAAAGGCCTATCGAGAAGTCACACAATAGCAGGGAAAGGAAATGCGCAACCTTAGCCGGTATATTTCGGCCGTACTGGCGTCCGCATTGCGAAACCCGGACAGTTCTCAGCATCACGATTTTCAGATTGCCTTGAAGTATGTTAGTGCTCTGGTTGATTTCTCCCTCATGGCCCAATCTCGCAGCCATATACCAGATACACTTTCCTACCTCGAAAGGTATCTGCTGACATTTCACCAGACGAAAGACATTTTCCTTGAATTCCGTACCTCGAAAGCTACCCGCGTGGAAGCAAACAACCAGGATCGGGAGTTACAAGGACTAATCGCCAATGAACGTGCTCATGAGATTCTCGGTACCTCTGCGGCCAAACGGCGTCGGCAGGCGGATCAAGAGAGACTTCAGAGGGTTAATCAGCGGGCGGATTTGATCCGCCGGGAAACCCACTTCAACTTCACCAAAATTCACTATCTTAGTGACTTTTCCTCCCACGTACGACGTTTTGGATCCATATCAATGTATTCCACCGAGATCGGTGAGCTAGCACATAAGGATCAAATCAAAGAGGCCTACCGCAGGTCAAACAAAAACGAAGCTGCCCGCCAGATCTTGTCACACTATGGCCGCCAGCATGCCCTAGGAATGAGGCTACAGACACTAGACGTTCTTTTGAAGGCAGAAAATGTCCTCGCAATAGAAGGCACCGGGAGGGAGACAGCGGCTGCACCTCGGAGAATTCTCAAAGGCCTGAGGAAGAACGTCAGAACGCTGACCGAGCTCTGCAGAACCTGCAACATCGATTATGGGGACATAATGGAGATGTTACGTTTTACCAAGCAGACTGTAGCGGATAACCATCCGCTGTCTTCTGACCCTACCGAACTGGGGTTACTTCCCGTAGAGCAATTTACGCACCTTGAAATTCCGCTCGCTGACTTTCAGGAAACGGACGTTTTCCAGATTCACCAAGCCCGCAGCACCGGAACAATGGCTTTCCGTAGCGGTGGTCCCAGAAATGATTGGGTATTGATCCAGGCGGGCGGAGAGGACAGTTATGGAGATCTTCGGGGGTGGGGGGTGGCGCAACTATTAGCCCTTTTCAAAATAAGAAACGTCTTCAGCGAGGCCGCTGGTGTCCGGCGCCTGGCACTACTTCGCGTACTCGATCCCATCAATTCTGGTAGATTCCATCTTGCAAGCGGACATATACGAGTCGGGAAGCGGCCTAGTGGTCGAGAGATGCGAATAGTTGATATAGGGACAGTGATTCGACAGGCGCATTTAATTCCCACGGGGGAGGGCCAATGGATAGTAAATCACAGGATTGATCTGCGGACGTTTAATGAAATATATTGGATTATTCTATACTACTGGATTGTGTATAATATGCACACGGCCGAGTTGAAGCCAGAGGCTTAAGATAGCAATTGCCACCAGGGTGCCCGGATTCAACTCGGCCGTGAGAGTAGGGCGGATGTGTGAAATATGTTGTCGATTAGGCTACAGAATTGTGTATAATACGCACGCGGCCGAGTTGAAGCCGGACGCTTAAGATGGCAATTGTCACCCGGGTGCCCGGATTCAACTCGGCCGTGAGAGTAGGGCGGATTTGTGAAATATGTTGTGGATTAGACTACAGAATTGTGTATTATACGCACGTGGCCGAGTTGAAGCCGGACGCGTGAGGGTGTAGCAGACTACCATTAATGAAATATATAAAATTATATACAGGCTATGCTAGAAATCGAGAGGGTGAAAGCGGACGAAGGTAGGCGTCTGCGTAGTGGGACCGGCAGGGTGCGGACGAGGTTAAGAGTCCGCGAAAGGCGCCGGCAGGGTATCGACGAGGAGAGGAGTCCGCGTAGAGTGTCGGTAGGGTGTTGCAAGCATTATGGGGCGTCCCCGGACGAATCTAGGCTGTCGGGCTCCCAGAATCTGGCAGGTCTACTCGAGAGACCCCTGGGCGAGAAGAGACTGAAGGTGGGTGTTCGGACGGAATCAGGCCGTAACAAGTGCGCCGGGTGGTGAGGATGGGAACAAGGGTGTTGGGATGCACCAGGCGCAGGAGGTGCAATCCTAGGACGCCCGGACGTTCAGGACGTTCAGGACGCACAGGACGCAAAGGCGGACATTTAGGACGTACGGAACGAATGGGGCGGACGCACGCCGTCCGGATGCGGGCCCTATCCGTCTGGAGTAAACGTTTTTTTTGCTGATGCGGGCTAGCCACAACCGACAAACCGGCCATCGCAAAGGCATTTGGGACGATAACGCAACCGAGCCAGACCGTGACGTTACTAAATGTGGCTTTCCCCACCAGAGGTATAAGCCGCGCAAGCCAATGCCTACTTCGACAGCGAGTTCCACACCGTAACGCCGACCGTGAGCAAAATGAGAAGCTTTCCCACCATGCAAAATGCTAAGAGAGGTGCAAGGCAAGTCCGGGGCAAGGGGGAGAACAGAACTTCATGAGCGTGTCAACGATGAACGGGAACAAGAACCCCAAGGTGGGGAGGCCAAAGGGGCCCAGAAGAGGGGGAAGCTGGCTTAACACCAACCCCTAGGCAGTAGCCATCGTGGGAGAACAGAGGTGGGTGGGGGAATGTGACGATGATTTCCCGTGGTGTTGAGATTTCAATAGCCGGAGGTGGAGGAGAGATGGTTCGTGTGGCTATCTCTTGGTCCGAACCAAGCCCCTTATATAATCATCTTCCCACAACCCACACCCTGGTTACTCATCAACTTGTATTATATAACCTCTACGACTCATAATGACTCATAGCGTGAAATCCATCACCTGACTCACCTGGGTCACTGTCCACGATACCCTTAACCAATCAAAACTCATAAATCAAGTTATATACTCCAATGAGTCACATGCCTGAAACCCATAACTCACAATATGAATCATGTGCGAAAGTCATTACATCATATGACGTCACAATCGTGAGTCACAAACTATCAACCAATCATAACATAACCTTAACTCTCAAGTCCCCAGTCATGTGAAAACTATGACTTCAGACTGTGAAACTTAAACAGGGGATTACTAATAACTGATTAGTCATGTGAAAACAAATTAGCTAAGTCAAAATTTGTGATATTAGCTCCTCTCCCTGTTAGTATCGTTCCCACAATGCTTTCAAAACAAAAACATACAACATTAATATAAATATTTTTCAATTTTCCAACACAAGGAAATAATGAATTTGAATACTCATCCGCCAGCCATCTGGTGGACTGGTGCTCGTCTTTTTCCATCAGCCGCGATAATGCTGTGATCGTTCTCGTCCTTTCTTTCCCCTTTATCTGGGTACTCGTCCATTTTCATTGTTGTTGATAATCCCACTGCCGTCGTGTATTCGCTCTCACCATCCAGCTCTGTCACCCGGGCTGGCCCTTCACTGATCGCTCGTCACCCTCAGATCTTGAGTTCGACTTTGTCGTATGCCCACTGTCGGCCCTCTATTCCTGCCATCCTGGCTGACTCCTTGGCTATCACTGATCTTTTCTTATCACTCAGGTTCTCATCCCGGAGGTCTCCCATCCCTTTCTCAATCCTCTCCCTTCGTTCTTGAAGTTCCTCAACCAACTTTTCCCGGTTGTTGTATTTGCTGCCAAGGCCCTCTGGCTCACCCCAGTGGACCTGCTTTGCTTGTTTTCTTGGTTAATTTTGTCGAGGTTGTTTTCCATACCAGTTGGCTCCCTATCTGTCTCGAAGGTGCCCCTTGCACCTATCATTAAAGCATGCACTCTAGTGCATGGCTACATGCAGGGTGGTTGCTGCTTAGGCAAGTGCCTTCTAGGAGGAACCTCCTGTGGAGGAGGACGATGCAGAGGCTGCTTGGCTGTATGACATATTCATATCGTATTCGTGGTAATCGGAATCAAGAAAGCATATAAGATTGAAGGCTGATTTATAAGGTGTTCGTTGTTCTTGCGAATGTTATGCTGAGGATGATGGTGGTAATTCTCTGAGCACACGGCCTCCCTTTATCCTTCTTCATATCTTCTTCACTTTCTGACATGTTTTGTCCACTCTTAGGTGTCTGTATCTTCTTTGGTCGCTTTGCATCTCATATGATGTTATTCGCTAATTCTTATCAAAAGAATATCGTTGTAATCCTGTGGTCGCTTTGCATATTGTATGATGTTCTCGCATAGAATAATTCTTGTCCAAAGAATATCATCGTAATCCTTCAGTCCCCTTGCATATCTTATGATGTTCTTGCATTGGATAATTCTTATCGATGGAATATTCTCATAATCCTTCTGTCACCCTGCATATCGTTTGATGTTCTTCCATTGGGGAATTCTTATCAAAAGAATATGATCGTAATCCTTCGGTTGCTTTGAATATCCTATGATGTTCTTGCATCGGGTAAATCTTATCAAAAGAATATTGTCATAATCCTGCTGTCGCTTTTCATATCTTATAATGTTCTTACATCAGATAATTCTTATCAAAAGAATATCGTCGTAATACTTCGGTCAGGGAATCAATTACTTTCTGGTCCATCATGAGATCCATAAGTACTCTGGTTTGGCGGTGATAGTTCACACGTTGGATTTTCCTTTCTTGCAGACATCTCACTTTTCTTTCTTTTTAAGCTCCTCTCCCACCAGTGTTGATGTTCGAGTATATTGAACCTGTCTTGTTGTGACCATTTGTTCGCGTGTTTCTTTTCGGTTTGAGCTCCTCTCCCACCAGCATTAATGTTTGAGTACACCGAGCCCGTCTTGTCGTGTCTTTCCTGTTCGTAGTGTTTTTTTTCGTTTTGAGCTCCTCTCCGACCAGCGTTGATGTTCGACTAGACTGAGCCCGTCTTGTGGTTTCTTTCTTGTTTCGCGCGTTTCGGTGTGTTTTGAACTCCTCTCCCACCAGTATTGATCATCGAGTATACGGAGCCTGTCTTCTCGTATCTTTCTGGTTTCGCAGATTCCTTTTTCATTGGCATCTCGTCTCCCACCAGCCTTGATGTTCGAGTACACGGAGCCTATCTTGTTATAACTAATTCCCACGTGTTCTTCCTAGCGAGAATCTTTGAGTACTCTGGCATGGATCCTGATCGTCCATGACTCTGGTCTTTTTCCTTTTCGAGCCATTTTACGTCCAGTTCCCCATCAGCCTTGGTCCTACAAGGCTTGATTTTATAGTGTAAAAAAAGTAATTCCCATTTTTTAAGTTAGTGTGAGGTGGTACCAGATCTCAAAGAACAAGCGAGATAGGTAACCCGGAGGTACTTTATCGTAGAAGGAGACGTGTCTTAGCAGGCCAAATATAAGTATTCGTAAAATGGTGATGTAGATTTTTCTTTTAATAACTTATTATATTGATAAAGTCTCTTCTCTGTAGCGTGATAATTTCAGTAAAGCTTGGGAGCCACTTCGATATTGATATCCCACGTGCATAGAGTGCGTGGCCTACAAGTATCTACCGAACTAACTAGGTACCTACCAACAATTCCGAATATTTCCTCATAGCGTGAACTGTTGGGCGCATGGACTCCCCGTAAAGGATTTACAGGGCAGAGTTACCCTACCTTGACACGCACAAACCTGGAAGGAAAAACAGAACACCCCCCTCCCGCCCCGGCGTTGGGACGGCGTGTCTTCAGTGGCCGCCAGGGTAGTTGTGTCCCAACACCAAAGACCACTATCAACGGAATACATCTTATAACACCGTATAGGTCGCGGCTGTCCGTCCGACCAGACCTTGTTCGCAGGGTATACGAGGGGAGACCTTCGGGCACCTTATGCAGGTGGAGGCTGGTGAATCGGACGACTGCGCATAATGTTATAAAAGCTTGAAGACACCCAGTTGGAAGAGTGTGTCGAAGGTAAGAGGACGTGTTGCATGAAAGTTAGTCCCCTCGTACCTACAAAGAGGTGTAGAGTATGGCGGAGGTAACTATGCCCAGTAAGTGGATCAGGTGCATCCACAAAGGACAGGTTGGTAAAACATGGAGTCTGAGGGAAAAAACCCATAGGTATGATCCCGAGGACAAGTCGTATAATGCGCGAAGACCAGAATGCAACATGTGGTTGCATGTGGAATTCTCAAGGGAACCAACAAAAGAAGATTGAACATCTTCTGTCCAGCGAGTTAGACTACCCTCGGTGAACACCAGGGCAAGATAATTCATAACCATCATTGTCAACGGATAAACTGGATGAGCTGACACCACATGTAGTCTCTACACCATCAGGAATAACAGAAGCGCAGACCGATAAGTTGGCCATGGGAGCAAAACGTGTGGTAGAGAGTTTTCAGGGTCGACGAGTGTTGGCACTCAGGTGAAGTTCGCAGAATTGTGGGCAAGATACTTAGTTAGTATAGAGTGAGCATGTATACCGTGGTTGCTCAGACGCGGAATATAAATATTGAAGCATCTTCGCGGCTATTAGACACAACAAGCACAGAGAAGAGATCTTATCAATATAATAAGTTTTCTACTTTATCGTTATCAATACTTCGATGATCTATACCAAAGTAACCTTTATATCTAGTTTACATTACTTGTGTCTTCTTACCGAGTTCTCCGATATAATAACGACTCACGTCCTAGCTGTCGGAATACCTCACGCCGAAGTTACCACCTAACCGTATATCGATACTCTTCATTGTTACTGAGACGAATGTTTGGCAGAAACCCTCATACTCCCAAACCCCATCCCTTTTTCGAACCAAGCCCATTGAGGACTACCTCAATAGAGCAAGTTCTACTCTACTGAAACACCTGAACTAGAAACACAGGAGCCCTACAATGAATCTTACTTCTGCTGGACAAACCCAGAAAATATCGTTACACTCGAAGCCAGCACTAAACTATACCAATACCAGTACGGTGAAAACTTTATTTATCACACCCTCTCAGAAAGGTCTGACTCCATTTGGTACACCCTGTACCCAGTGATAATAAAGGGAAACTCGAGTCAGAACTTCGAGATACCAGCAGTGTGGGGAGGAAACAAAAGATATGTTTCCCATTAGGAAGTGGAAGAAATGGTTTGTGACCCAAAAGCGCCCGAGGCCATGGAATGGCACCAAGAAGAGGTAGCAGAAGGACAAGACCAATTGTCACAGGACACAGCGCTGTGTGTGGAAACCGATAGCATACTATTATCCCGGTCATACTCTGTTGGTCCCGCGTCCTAGTCCCCAAGCCTCTCGATAGGCTTCTTGGTCAAACAACGAAGCAGGTGACCGACAGGCTCGAAAAGCCCTGCTCCAACACGGAATCCCATCATGACAGGATGGAATCTCACGCTTGGACAAACTTCTAGGCCCGTTCGATCCACATCTCAAAGAAAGCAGAGATGCACGAGATCTGTGTTTCAGCTCCCTACCAACCGAGGTGCTGCTGCCAGCCCAGGAACTGCTATAAGTCAAATCGCAGTTAAAGTCTGGTGCCCAAATTGTCGGCCGGAACTGGACCGAATTGACGATCAAGTACGGATTCTAGATCAAGAATCCCAGATGGTCCAGGAAACATTCGCTTCCACAGTAGGTGGGAGGCTGGGAGAAACTGATGAGAGACAAGCCAGGCATCAGGCTGTCACATCCCAGCTCCATGACACAGTACAGGGAACGGAGGCTCAGTCCATACACCGGTACCTACTCCTAGACCAAGTGATCATCTGATAGAATGAGCAGCACAAGTGGAAGCCAGAAAATCATCAGATAAGTTTTAATCTCAGGAAGCAGGAGATGGTACAGCACCAACAGGCGCAGCAGGCACGATATGGTGAGATCTCGGAGCTAAAGGCAATGGTGCAGACCTTGATGGAACAGGTCAAAGGAAAACGTAAGGCATCAGACAGAACGCAAGGGGCCTCAGGGGCAGGAGGCGGAAAACCACCGCCGCCACTACGATCCAGGGCAGCAAGGGCTCCAGGAGGAGGAGGAGACTTCGAGTATGAGGGAGAAGGATCTGGGAGGAAGCCAGATGAGAGAAGGAAAGGAAGACAGGACAAGAGACAAGCACCCCAGCGAGAGGATGGCTATGATGCCGGGAACGACGAACCATTTAACCTGTTATCTCGAGTCATGGCCAACGCCCTGGGACAATGAACCAGAGTCCCAGCGGAACCCCCTGACCTGTTCAAAAATGAAAAACACCACGAATTACACATGTGGCAACTGACATGCACGGATTATTTTGGCCGAAACAGTGGGCAGTGGGAAAATGAGGCACAACAAATCCGATACGCCATAAGCCGAATGGATGGTAAACAAGTCGCAGCGCTTGCGTTAACCTACCGGCGACAAATGACCGCTGAGGTAGGTTACACCAGACAAGAAGAACACGAGTTCTGGCATGTGTTTGCAGAACAAGCTCTGCCACACTTCAGTCCCACCCATGAAGAGGAAAAATCCCTAAGAGAAATGGAATCGGTCAAATATCGCGGTGATGTCGCTAAGTTCTTGATGGAAATGGAAAATCTCGATATCCATGCAAGAGTCACCAGAATAGCCTAGAGAAAGATGATTGTAGACGAAATTCCCGAAGATGCATTGCGACGGCTCTCACATAGAGAATATGTCGACGATGCGGAATGGTTGGAAGCAGTCCGGACAATAACCAGAATGGAAGAAGACTTCAAAGAACAAAAAAGTCTTCGAGTGAGCGGTCCCTCCGGCGTGACCCAGGGCGAGAAAAGGAAATTCAAGGATTGGAAGCCAACAGTCAACAGAAAGAGTGTGAAAAAGCAATACAGGGCTAAGGAGGCAGCAGACTATAAGAAGGAGAAGGCAGGGGAAAGGGAGGTGAAAAAAGAAGGGTGGGTGGCACCGGCTGGGGAGGTTAAAAACAGGGTGTGGGCGGAAGCCCCCCAGGGTGTCGATCAGAAGGTTGTCGATAGCGGGAAATCAAACAACGAGTGCACACAATACACAATGAGAAACCATGCTTGGAAATATAGTTAAAGGCCGGTACAAGTATCAGCTATTGTTAGGCGCACGGACTCCCTGTAAGGATTTATGGGGTAGAGTTACCCTACCTTCACACGTCCGAACTTCGGAGGAAATAGATAACACCCCCCTCCCACAGGGGGGTAGGGACGGCGCATCACCACTGGCCGCCTGGATAGTTGTGTCCCAACACCAAGAGCCACTATCCATGGGACACAACCTTAAATACCGTATATGTGACCGCCGTCGGTCCGACCAGACCCTGTTCCCAGGATAGGTGAGGGGATACCTTCGGGCACCTTATGCAGGGGGAGGCAGGTGAATCGGATGACGGCGCATAAGGTTACAGACACTTGAAGACACCCAGTCGGATGTGTGGGTCGAAGGTAACAGGACGTGTTGCACCGCAGTTAGTCCCCTTGTACCTACAAAGATGTATAGAGTCTGAGGGTTGTAACTATGCTCAGTAAGTGGATCGGGTGCATCCACAGAGGACAGGGGGGTACAGGATGGAGTCCGAGAGAGAAAACCTATTGGTACGATCCCGAGGACAAGTCATATAATGCCGGAAGACCAGAATACGATATGCGGTTGCATGTCGAACTCTCGACGGAACCCACCAAAGACGATTGGCCATCTTCTGTCCACCTGCGTTCAACTACCCTCAGTAAGCACGGGGGCAAGATAAATTCGTAACCATTGTTGTCAATGGATAAACGGATGAGCTGACACCTAACCTAGTCTCCACACCATCAGGAATAACAGAAGCGCAGACCGATAAGTTGGCCATGGGAGCAAAAGGTGTGGTAGAGAGTTTTCAGGGTCTACGAGTGTTGGCACTCAGGTGAAGTTCGCAGAGTTGTGAACAAGATACCTGGTTACTATAGAGTTATCATGTATACCGCGATTGCTCAGACGCGGAATATAAATATCGAAGCATCTTCGCTGCTATTAGAAACAACAAGGATGGAGAAGAGATCTTATCAATATAATAAGTTTTCTACCTATTATCGTTTCCAATACTTCAACTATCTACATTGAAGTAAATATTATATCTAGCCTAGATTACTCGTGTCTTCTTAACGAGTTCTTCGATATAATAACGGCTCAGGTCCTAGCTGTCGGAATACCTCACGCCGAAGCTACCACCTAATAGCTGTATATCGAGGGCAAGCAAAGCCCAAACGACAAACCCCATTCGCACCAAAGCACCACCCCCAGGTAGCCACTCTGGCTGTAGATGGCCCTGGAGAAATGTACTAACAAGCGTTTCAAATGCCCCGAGCGTGGGCTTTTCAGGATCACGATATTTTGTGAAAAAGTCATTCAGGTACCAACAACAACGGTGATTGGGTAGTGAGGATGCTGCCTCGAATCGAAAGACCTGCGGCGTAGTCGGTGAAGCAATCCCACCGGTAGGCTAAAAAATGCAAAAAGAATACCGGTTCCGATTTCACGACCAAAAATGGGTAGTCCGTGCTTACAACAGGAAGCATAAAACGTCACCAGCGAAGAAAGCGTTCGACCAGACTACAGGGCAAGAGAAGCCAACCATCAGTCAGCACCAAGCTTTAGTTGCAGGACACGCGAATGGGGTTCGAAATCCAGGGCAACCTAACTTTCTCTGCAGGTACAACAGCCAGGCCAATAGAAGCCTGGCGCGCCTCTATGTTGCAAAAGGTTCATGTTCTGACGAATGGTGTCGGCGGAGGCCGCTTCCCAAGAGTAGAAGCAAAACGCGAAGGCAAACGTACCGTGGATTCCTCGCAGGGGACAGCCTCACATGAGGCATAAGTCGACGATAAAGGACGGCGCATCCTAGTCGCGAACTCAAGGGGTACTCTAGTGAACCACCACTCCTGTAATATCGGAACTCCTCGGCAGGAGGTAAAGACCGCTAGTAGTGGGCTGCCGATATTCAAAAATAGTTACTTATTGTAAAACATTGTCTGAGGAGACTTTAAGAGCCGAAACTGGGCTGGTGGGGTAACAAACCCCCACGTTACATGAAACCCCCACGATGCAAAGATTACATCAAAACGAGAGCGAAAGCTCAAGACCCATTAAAAGACCGAAACCCTACCCCTGCCCCGAAGGGAAGGCATTTATTGAAACAAGAGAGCGAAAACAAACGATAAACGTGCTTTTAAATTCTGGTTCTAACATCTTTCTCTTGAACGAGGGTACCGTACGACAGCTTGAAATCCCGACTGAAGCAAGGGATTTACCGGTAAAAATCACAACCTTCAATGGCAAACCCACGCCTACAGGGGGAATATTCTATACTCATCCCATTTTATTGGAAATTGGTGCCGACAGTCACCAGAGCATGATATCCTGCCAAATTGCAAACGCAGGAAAATGTGATTTGATCATGTCTTTCGCATGGTGGCATGACGAACACCGCCTGAAAAATATCGCAGACCCAAACAAATAGGTCTTTGAAGATGCAAAGTGCCATGCTCATATAGAAGATGAAGCGGTGGCGGATATGTTTCAGTGGGATGAGACAGTGGCTTATGATGAATAAGCACAGTTGGTGGGAAGGATTGAACAAGAAGAGGAGGGGGAAGTACAACTGGAAACCTTGCCAAAACAGTATTGGCAATTTAAGGAGCTTTTCGAAGACAAAAAAGCTAAGATGTTGGCACCTGGAAGAACATTCGATCATGCCATCACCCTTGAGGAAGGGGCCGAGCCTCCTTGGGGCCCGATTTACCCAATATCGGCCCACCAGTTGAACGAGTTGGACAAATACCTTCAGAAAATGCTCGCGGAGGGCATAATCACAGATAGCAAATCAGACTACGGCACTCTAATTCTGTTCGTTCCAAAACCAGATGGACGTCTACTACTATGCGTATATAGGAACCTCAATAAGTTGACAATCCTAAATAAGTACCCCTTACCGCTCATGGATGAACTCCCAGATCGTGTCGCTAGAGTAAAACTGTTTACCAAGATCAACCTAAAAGATGGATATTATTTTGTTCGAATGAGGAAAGGCGATGAACACGAAACAGCTTTTTGAACAAGATACGGAGAGTATGAGTACAAGGTTATGCCTTTCGGGCTCATTAACGCTCCCTCGACATTTCAGACAATGATCAACACAATCTTGAGGGAATTCTTGGACCACGGAGCAGCCGTCTACATAGGTGATATCCTGATATGCTCCGAAAACATGGACGACCATATCATACTAGTCCAAAAGGTCCTAGCCCGACTTGAGCAACAGGACTTGGCAGTCTCATTAAAGAAGGCGCTATTCCACCATGAAGAAGTCAAATTCCTGGAATACATCATCAACACAAGCGGCGTCAGCATGAGGAATAGGAAAGTAAAAAGCATTCAAAACTGGGCTCATCCGAGATTGGTTAAAGAAGTTCAACTCTTCATTGGATTCGCAAACTTTTATCGACGATTGATCAAGGATTTCTCACATGTTTGGAAGCCAATAACCAAAGCGTTGAAAGAGAGCCCAAAGGATTTTCACTGGGGAAGAGAACAGGAGGAGGCATTTGAGGAGTTGAAAAGGGGGTTTACAACGGCACCAATTTTATTGCATTTTTACCCAGGGAGAAAAACAGTGGTTGAAACGGACCCCAGCGATTTTGCGCTCGGATACGTACTATCCCAGTACCAAGGCAGACGGCTTCACCCAGTGGCGTTCCATACTCGAAAATTGAATAGCGGAGAGAGAAATTATGAGATACATGACAAAGAACTACTCGCAATCATGGCAGCGTTCAAAGAATGGGAAAGATCCCTGTGGGGGGAAGAAGAACACGTGACGGTATTTACCGACCACCGAAACCTACAGTCATTTTTGACCAAAAATGTCTGGAACCAGCGGCAAATTCGATGGGCTCAGGAGTTAACAAACTACAACTTCAAAATAGTCTATTGACCCGGAAGCAGTCGCGGAAAACCCGATGCGTTAAGTAGACGGCCTGAGTACCGTCCTGAGCACGGAGCTCGTCACACTGAACAGTCAATTTTGAAATCTAAACATTTTGAAATTTCAGTAATTCATCAGAAACCCAGGGCAGAAATACACCTTATCCCAGAGAGACGCAAATCGACAAACCTGAGGATAATGAAACTTTCGGACAAGGCTATAATTCCGACAAAGGGATCACAATTCGGAGCAGGCCATGACATCTATGCCCTATCAAACTGGCTGGTACCAGCAAACGGAGAGAGAATGGTGGAAACGGGTATTGCGATAGGGTTGCCGGAATGGACCAATGAAAGGCTAGCCACAAGAAGTGGTATGGCTACCAAGATGGGAATAGCAGTGGGTGGTGGTGTAATAGATGCGGATTACACTGGTGAGATAAACGTCATATTTCGAAATCATGGCGAAGCGAACTGCTTGTTTAAAACAGGTGATCAGATAGTCCAAATCATAATAGAAAGAATTGTCGACCCGACGCCATAGACGTAGACGATCTAGGAATAATCGAGCGAGGCAGAAGGGGTTTCGCGTCAAGCAATCTGAGCCCCAAGCAATCTAAGCCCCAAGCAATCTGAGCCCTAAGCAATCCATTACGGCTAAAGAAGAGGGGGTCAAAATATGTTTCCTTCACGCAGACACAAGGGACAGTGAATTCTTCAGTGCCACTGATATCGGCTATCACCCTCGGTTATTGAAAGAAAGAGAAATGTTATCAAGTGCTCACGTCAACGCAGCCCTGACATGAACAATGAACCCTTCATTTCTAGACAAGATTAGAGTGGCTGGGAAGGAAGATGAGAAGTGGCAGGAACGAGGCTGTGAGCTGGTCAGAATAAGAGAAAGTGGAAAAAAGATGCCAGATAAATGGACAGAAAGAGATCAATTACTATAATACCAGAATCGATTATACATTCCGGAAAAAGAATCCCTACAGACAGAGATAGCCCCAGGCTGTCACGACTCCTTGGTAGCGGGACACTTCGGACAAGAAAAGACAATTGAGATAGTAACGCGGAATCTTTGCTGGAATGGCCTCGCCCAGTAGAGTAGGCACTATGTACGATGCTGCGACGAGTGCCACTACACTAAATCCCCGCGGCATGCAATATACGGACTGCTCTAGCCTCTGGAAGTCCCTTATGCCCCCTCGAGCTCCATTTCAACGGCCTTCATCACCCAACCACCAGAAGCGCAAGGGAAAACCCAGATATTAGTAGTAGTAGACCGGTTCACAAAAATGGCCCACTTTATCGGCCTCCACGAAAATGCGATCGCAAAAGACGTCGCGGATACATTCCTTCGGGAAGTTTGGAAACTTCACGGATTGCCGACCGAAATGATATCGGACATGGACGCGAAGTTTTCCCCCAAATTTTGGGAGTCATTGTGCAAGATGATAGGAGTAAAACGATGCATGTCAACAGCGTAGCACCCTCAAACTGACCGACAAACTGAAAGAACCAACCAAGTGCATGAAGGTTACCTACAGACATTTGTCAACTACGATCAGAATAACTGGTATCAACTGTTCCCATTGGCTGAACATGCCTAGAATAACTCAGCAACAAACGCACCTAAAATGACCCCATTCTTCGCCAACTATGGCTTTCACCCACAGACAGAGTGGATGAAAAAAAGAGAAGCTCACAACCGGGGGGGGACCATATATCCTCACTGGATGCGGGACATACATCGACAAGCGAGACAAACTTTGGAAAACACACCGGAATCGATGAAGAAATATTATGACCGGAAGGCAACGAAACAACCTGACATAGAGGTCAGTGACTTGGTAATGTTGAATGCGAAGAACATATCTACCAAACAGCCATCAAAGAAGGTAAGTCTGAAATGGTATGGCCGTTTCAAAGTTTTGGAAAGGAAAGGCAGCAGGACATACAAGTTAGAAATATCACCGCAGTGGAAAATTCATCCTGTGTTTCACATTTCGCTATTGGAACCCTACCGAGCCTCGAACGGACCAAATCGCAAACAACCCTCACGAGATCCCAAAGGCATCGAGCGGGATTTAGACTTGAAGGTAGAAAGGATCGTCAAGAGTGAGATCATTTCCTACACGCGAAAGGTTCGAGGAAGAAATAATCCGATGAAAGAGCTTTGCTATTTTGTGAAAACGAAAGGCTGCCCGGTGGATAAAAACACTGGGGAACAGCCACAGGGGATGAAGAACCCATAGGAAGAGGTAGAAAGGTTTCATAGGGAAAATCCGGAGATGCTGACCCCAGGCGAGGTCAAGTAACATAAGAAACATTTTCCATCGGTGGACAAGTAAACTCCGGTGGTTTTTACTTCTACTATGTGGAGCTTGAGACGGAAGATAGATTGTATAATAGATGTAGAGTAGTCGGAACGAACACTTCGAAGAGGGGAGCTGGTGTAAGGCGCACGGACTCCCGTAACTGATTTACAGGGCAGAGTTACCCTACATTGACACGCACGATCTTCGAAGAAAAAAGATAACACCCCCCTCCAGCCCCGGCGTTGGGACGGCGTGTCATCATGGGTGGCCTGGGTAGTGGTGTCCCAATACCAAAGACCACTATCAATGGAACACATCTTATAACACCATATACATCGCGGCTGTCCGTCCGACCGGATCCTGTTCGCAAGGTATATGAGGAGAGGCCTTGGGGCCCCTAATGCATGTAGGAGCAGGTGAATCAGATGATAGCGCATAAGGTTACAGACACTTGAAGACACACAGTCGGATGTGTGGGTCGAAGGTAACACGACGTCTTGCAAGAAAGTTTGTCCCCTCGTACCTACAAAGACGTGTAGAGTATGAAAGAGGTAACTATGCCCAGTAAGTGAATTGTGTGCATCCACAAAGGACAGGTTGGTAAAAGATGAAGTCCGAGGGAAAAAACCCATAGGTACGATCCCGAGGACATGTCGTGTAATGCCGGAAGACCAGAATCCACCATGCGGTCGCATGTCAAATTCTCAACGGAACCAACAAAAGAAGATTGAACATCTTCTGTCCAGCAAGTTAGACTACCCTCGGTGAACACCAGGGCAAGATAATTCGTAACCATCGTTGTCAACGGATAAACCGGATGAGCTGACACCTGACGTGGTCTCCATACCATCAGGGATAACACCACCGCAGACCGATATGTTGGCCCTGGGAGCAAAACGTGTGGTAGAGAGTCTTCAGGATCTACGACTATTCACACTCAGGTGAGGTTCCTAGCATTGCGAGCAAGATACTTACTTAGTCTAGTGTTAGCATGTATACTGCCATTGCTCAGACGCGGAATATAAATATTCAAGCATCTTCGCGGCTATTAGACACAACAAGCACAGAGAAGAGATCTTATCAATATAATAAGTTTTCTACTCTATCGTTATCAATACTTTGACGATCTATACCGAAGTATCCTTTATATCTAGCCTACATTACTCGTCTCTTCTTAACGAGTTCTCCGATATAATAACGACTTAGGTCCTAGCTGTCGGCATACCTACGCCGAAGTTACCACCTAATACCTAAGTTGCTTTTTTCCTTTCTTTAATATTAGTTTCGTCAGCAATTTGCCCTATGTATTAAATAAAAATTCTGCACCCAGATAATACAAACTCCGCTCAATTATGAAATTGGGAGAGGTGTCGTAGGTATGAGGCTGGGAGAATTGATTGATTGATAATTAATCAAAACCTTAGTTAATGAATATTAAAATAAGTTATATTACAAGTGTGCTAGTTAGGGTTCTGAATATTGGCTGTAAGGGTAATGAGGTCTTGGCAGTGTTACACTTCGTGTTACAACAATTTTGTCAGAATTTTTGGCTGAAAATTGGGGTCGAGTCTAGCCTTCCGGAACCATAGTACGATATTTTTGGTGCAAAATGGGGGGGGCTGCCAAGACCATCCACCCTGTAATTGTACTCGAGTTCTCATCACTCCGCGCCAAGAATGGGCCCCTCTTTTGGAATAGTAGCCACCAGCCCATAAAAGGCATCGAACCTGTTTGGTAGAAATGGAGTAAGTGGCGACCGTTCCGTTGTGAACTGGTTTGATTCACAGACAAAGTTGTTGTCAATGGCAACCAGTGCTTACTCCATGAAAATCTTTCAACGAAAATTCTTCATTCTTTCAGAATTAAAGTATATCTAGTACGCCTCGAAGTATGTACCTGCTAGGTCGGAAGGAAGAAATGCATTGTTAGGCGCACGGACTCCCCGTAAGGATTTACAGGGCAAAGTTACCCTACCTTAGCGCACACGAACTAGCGCAGTCGGAATAACACGTGACTTCTTTCAGAAGGTCACGTGTTCGACTCACACCCCCGTCATAGTTATTACAACTACACGACAGATCGTTATTAGTCTCTACGCAAGCGCACGAGCAATGCGACCGTGGGGTTTTCGCCTATTACTATAGAAGAAATATTTCTCTATCAGTAAGAAGTTGAACGGCGAGGTGCGAACGGTTGGATAAGAAGTTATGGCGCTTCAAAGTTAAGCCGACCAACATATGTAGTCTGATATATAAGACCTAAGCATATGATTCCCCGGCATGAGAAATGTTGATCACAACATGACCGGAAGGAACGACTGGTATGATAGCGAGCCAGGCTGCATTTACAGACCAAGTTCATATGGCATAAGAATCGAGAACCAGTAATTGGACGCAATTACTTGGGCAATGATTAAAGCCAAAGTGGTGTGCGAGAACTCAGGGTCGAATGGTGTTCGCACATTCACGGAAACTAGGAGAAGTTGGAAAAGGTACTTCGCTAGTATGATAGATAGATGTACCGCGGGAAAGGGTATAAGAGGCGGGCAAGAGCCCGGAGTAGATAGAGATCAACAAGCACGGAGAAGAGATCTTATCAATATAATAAGTTATTCTACACTTTTATATCGTTACCAATACTTCGACGATCTATATCAAAGCAAGTTATTATATCTAGCCTACATGACTCGTGTCTTCTTAACGAGTTCTCCGATATAATTATGATTAAGGTCCTAGCTGTCGGAATACCTCACGCCGAAGCTACCACCTAACATGCATATAGAGAGCTGTTCCAATACCTAAGCAGATTCGTTGCTGCATAATAGCTGTTTTAACAGTGATAATATCGCTATACCTAGCAATTTAATTGGAGAAATGTGGATTTATAGCTGACATAATTGAAGGTTGATATTATATTTTAAATAAAATTATTTTACAAGAAAAAATTAATCCTCTAATATTTCTGTATAGCATCTCGTTGCCAGCACTTTGAAACTGTATGGTTGATAAATTTTGTGCCAAACAGCTGTTTTGTTCGTTCCGTTTCAAAATTGCCGGATTTGGTCGTTTGTATGGACTAATGGAATGGAACCATTCCATCCAAACTGGCTCATAGTGTTTGAGCCGTTTGAAAGATTTTGTGAAAAGGTGCAACTCACCGGTGACCTCAGGATTGACCACAGGATTGGCGATTTGTGAACTCTTACGAGTCGGTTATCAATGTTTCTAAGCAAGTAAGTCTTTAACGTTACGAGAATACTGGAACCTAAGAGGTTACATTAATTTAAAACCCAGTGTGGCAAAAGGGAGAAGCCTTTCCTATGCTACAAGGGGGGCCATTATGGCTCTGTAAAAGTACACTAAGTTGTCGTTTTTAGAACTTGGAGTGGTTTGAATATTCCACGAGAAACCCTATGCATGACCTATACATGGATTGCAGTAAGGAAAACCATAATATTTAATTAAAAAGAGGATATGAAATGTGAAGGAGATAATAGGTTTAATGGTTAATGGTCAAGCGCTGGCATCAGAACATATAAAGCTCTCTCATCGCCTCTTGCAACAAGTTCAACTTGAAGGTTACCCGCCATCATGCTTCTTGAGAAAAGCAGCCTCTAGACTATCCTCCATATGGGCCCAGAGTGGCTATTCCAAAAGGGGTGCCCATTCTTGGCGCGGAGACACGAGTACAAATAAATCGCGAATTTAACAATGATTCCCGACTCCTTCCCCTGGTGGGATCAGCTTACCTAAGACCTCTCGTTCCAGCCAATCTTTTTACCACAATGGTATTCTTACCCTCTCCGCTTGTTTTTTTCTTCCTTTTTTTTCTTCCCCACTCTATCCGACCCGATAAGGGAAGAGCCGCACCCCTTCTGATTATCACCGGGATTGCATATCCTTCATGCTTGATTCCCCTCGCTACCGAAAACCCCGATTTCCTCCCATCGCAGCACGTGCTCAAAACTATTGTGCCACCCTAGAACCTATCCTCATAACATCCAATCGACGACTAGTATCTCAACCGACAACAGAACCTAACAGAGAGGGTTTTTAAAATTCCATCTCTCAAGCTTTCCTACTGTACCTTATTGCTGGAACATATTTAGAGGGGATTTCTTTGAGCCTTCTCGTTGGGGCTGCAGTGGCCTTCCAAGTTTGTATGGGAAGGGTTCAAAGGTGTCGGCACCATACCGATACTTCATCCAATTTGCCCCGTCCTGTTCCGGACATGGGCCGTCAAACGCAACAGAAGTCGGGTTTGACACGCATGCACTTCACAAGTTCTCGAGTACTCCAGTAGAATTACTTTGAGCGTGCTCCTCCAGTCCGGCAACTACCCTGCACGACCACCGCTGGTGCTATCTTCGAAAGGATTTGAGTACTTCCGCGGGATATTGCCAACCAAATACCGGTAATCAGTCTGGGCACGCGGGAGGAAGTGGTTGCGGATCAGTCCTCTCACCTCACAACGGGTAGGTATCATCTTATTGTTACCAATAGTGTGCCCTGCAGTGTTCCAGGGTCACGTTCAGACACACACGTCAATCCGTCCCTGGGGCCAGTGTCCTTGTGGTTTCAGGCCAATCAAAGAGAAGGGAGGTGACTTATGGGAGAAACAGTGGGTAGAGGTAGAGACAGTGGGCTGCCAGAAGGGGCATAACGGGGAGGTCCGGGCAGTAGGATGAATTTGCGAGTCAATACTCGAGTACCAGTACTCGAGCACTGTACCGGTCGGCTGGCGGGCTCCCCACCGCTTTCTTCTGTTAGTCTAGAACCGGGTGCTGGGGTCTTCATGTGCTCGAATCTATGAAGAACTGTATCCCATAATCTGTGTCCAGATTGCTAGTGCAGTTAAGGGGCTAGGTTAACCTCAGATCGTCACTAGATACAGTATGGCCGAGGAGCTCTTGCTGTGGCCCGACAACTACGAGCAGAAACATCAACGCGATCGCCACTCACGCACTACTCGAGTACGGGTATTTCTAATCTCGGAATACCATAGGGAACTCAAAAACGAGGAATCGAGGAATACCGTACAGACAAAGGGATGGGTAAATTCAATCATAAACGATACCCGAGTACATTTTCTCTCCTCTGAAATGTCTCATGTATCCGCTGAGCAGAAGGTTGGTTTCCCTAGGGCGAATTAGTCGAAGGATACCTTACTCGCACACAACGAAGTGGGAAGAGCGATCGATTGCCAAAGTTGAAGCAACATCACGCGGGTCTCACAGGCGGTGCCAGCTTGATGGTTGCTGGTACCTGTTCTCCCAGCCCTTCGATAGGCTCACTCAATGCCGTCGCTGAACATGACGGAAAGAGGCACGGAAGTATCGAGCCAGGTTCAGCCAGGCAAAAGGAGACAAGAACGCAGACCGAAGATGGAACCAGTTTTTCCTTTTTTTCCCCCTTCTCTCTCTAATTCGTCGGTTTCTCCTCTTTTCTCATCTTCCCAACTTCTCACTTTTTTTCGTTTCTTATTTTCGCAGGACCTCCAGTATTTTGTTTTTGTGACTTTCTATTTTGTCGCTTCCTTAGATTTTTCTTTCCTTTTTCCTTCATTTTCTTATTCCCCCATCCAAGCCCCCCGCGGGCGTGGTCATCCTGGCTATACAAGTATCTTGGCGATTTCTTTCGTCCCTTCCAATATGAACTTCGAGCTCGAACCATGAGCTGACTAGGATGCTAGATGAATGAATGAGGGAGGAACATTGTATGGCAGGTAGGACTGGGAGCGATGGGGGTGAAAGGCGCAAGGTAAGAGTTCTCAAAAAAAAAAAGTTCTTCATTTTCTTTATTTTTGGGCCTCAATAAAGATCATCGGGCTCTGGAGGTCATTGTTTTTTTTTTCCTTCCAACCCTTCTCGCTCCTTCTCTCTTCATCTCTCCTCTCCAGTTCTGTGGATTCAGGAATAGATTACCGGCAATTTGGGGGGTTATATCACCAATGAGGATCATAATAAGTGCACTAAACCAGACGAGCTACTACCCTTTATACCGTATTCTCCTAGCCCAAACAGTGGTCTCTTCCACTCTCCAACAAGGGGCCCAACCTGCCGCCGCTCCCCTTCCCAACTCTTGGGCACCGGAAAACGCCGTATTGGAATCATTCGCCTCTACCCGCCTACAACTCTCTGAGAAGAACCGGTACCGGTACTCATTTTGACGTTCTCCAGCTTTTCCCTTCTTCTTGAAATCTCGAAAACACCCCGTTGATTTTGGCTCGTTTCTTCTTTTCCCTATTGTATTCTTTCCCTCCCCCCCCCTCTGTCTCTTTTTTCGCTTAACCCAAATTGTCCTTAACCACTTCCTTCCGCCTTTCTTTTCCACCCCCCCTCTACCTTCTTTCTTCCCCCACTCGCCGCCTCCGCCAGCCCAGCCCAGCTCATCCGTTCGTTCCCTCGTTCGCTTTCGTTCCATCGCTCGCTCGAGTCTTTGTTCGTCTTTCCCACACCCAAAGACACCACCAGCGAAGCCTCGTTCTCCCCACGCCAAAACTTAACTCCCCACCCCACCCCCCCTTCATCCATTTCCTATTCCTTTGGCGGCACTTCTCCAGGCAGAGAGATGCCATCCTGGCCGCTGTTGTAGACTACGAGGGATTTCTTCTTCATTGCATAAGTTTGCTTTACCCAAAAACCCCAGTCCTGGACACCTTCAACCAACCCACGTCTGGCCTATCACATTGCGCTACATACGGAGCGACAGGCACTCCTCATTGCTTCGACCGAATATAAGATAAAACCGCCTCTACGAACTGAAAACGAAAAAAAAAAAAGGAAGGAGCAGAGAAGAGAAGTGAAACATTAAGATCTACTTAAGTGAACAGGAAATTCTCTAGTTTCTTTGGGACTACTTACATGTTCATAGTGGAGTCTGGGCGTGGGAATTATTTTTTATCGAAAAGAGAGCTGTGTAGTGGTTTAGTGATCACCCAATTCTCGCGACACTTTTCGGGGTAGTAAAAAGGAACATGCCGCCCAAACGTCAATCCTCATCCTCTTCGTCTACTACAACAACCACAGCTGCCGGACATGGTGGGGTCACAGGCGGCGACTTTTATCCTGCCGACGAATTCACGAGAACTGTAAGGAAGCGTTTGGCGACTTCTTCTAGAACTGGTCAAGCTTGTGATAGGTGTAAGGTTTGTTTGCTCCTTCATAACCTCTTACGAAACCACTTCGCGTCCATTCGCCTCTGTAATCACCGCCTTCTTGCTTCGTGTTATTGAACTGTGCATTTAGGTTCGCAAAATCCGATGTGACGGTCTGCCAGGTGGCTGCTCGCCATGTATCCAGAATCGAACAGAGTGCCGAACCACCGACCGCATTTCTCAGAAGGCTATCCCTCGTGGCTACGTAGAGAGTCTTGAGGCAAAATGTGCTGCGCTTGAAGCTAAGAATAAGGAGATGGAAGCTACCCTCTCGAGAATGGGATTTGACAGTAGGAGCAATGGTACTAGTGGGGCCAACGGATTCGCTCCGCGAAGCACCACCGACTGGGGCATAAGTGGTGCAAAGGTTGGCTCTGACGGATCGTGGAACCAGAACAGGAAAAGTTTCTCCGCGCCCGGTCAGGGGAATTATTCGACTCCGGCCGGGCCTTGCTGTTCTCCCCAGGTACCAGATAGACTGTGCCAATCGATTCGGTCAGCGAGCCTCCGTCCCGGGAATACCGGCACTCATTATTTAGGGATTTCTTCGGGGTCTTCATATCTTAGTTCTATCAAAGCCTCGGCCTTGTCTCTCCTTGGAATTGATATTGACTTATCAGACCTGGATCCTAGCGAACCAAGCCATCCGTCCAACGCGAACGACGAATCGTTCAGCAGTTGCCTGTCAACAATCTTCAATGTCAACCCGAATGTGCCGAAAATGGAATTGCCGCCGCGCGATGAAGCTTTCCAATATGTTGATTGGTTCTTCATCATATCTCACCCATACCTACCCATCCTTCACCGTCCAACCTTTATCACAATGGTAGAGTTCTCCCATTTCCTGCTCTTTAACCCTTTTTTTTTGAATATACTAACTTGTTCTAGCTCGACAAGATGTACAATGACAAGGCCTATGAAGCCAGCCCTGCTCAGATTGTGATGGTCCATATGGTTTTTGCTATCGTTCACTTCCAGAATGCGACGCGGGACCGCATGAAGAATCGAGGCCATACTACAGCTGATTCGATTGAGGTCATGCAACGCTCTCGCAACCACTACCATTACGCCCTTTCATTCTTTTATGGCTTGCTCAGTCATTCTGCGCTTGAAGATCTCCAGGCTATTGGATTAATCCTTCAACATCTTCGCGCCTTCCCCAAACCTGGTGGGAGTTGGCTCTTATCCCGTATCGCTATCTCGCTATGTTTTGAGCTCGGCCTTCACCGGTCTCCCAAGAAATGGGTCTACCCTGGTTCGACACAGAATACCATTGAGATAGAACTTCGGAAACGAATTTTTTGGTCAATTCTCACCTTGGAGACTTCGTTGAGCGCAAGACTTGGCAGGCCGATGAGCATTCGGGCAGTCGACTACGACGTAGAATACCCGGAACGGATCGATGATGAATATATTACTGAATCAGGGTTCATCAAGCGCGATGAGAGCGTTGATGAATGCTCATTCGATGTCGCGATTGAAATGTTCAAGTTTACTACTCTCTATATCGAGATGTTGGGAACTTTGTACACTCCTGCACGACCTTCGACGGAGAAATACGTCTCTCTTGTGCAAGATCTAGAAGTCAAACTGGATGCGTGGAGGGCCCAGGCCCCAAAAAGCATAGGTACAAGCAACGGGATTGATTTGTGGTTGGTATTTTGCTGATAGTGGCCATAGCTCTCGACGCACCCAAAGTGGAAAAGAGATTTCAGGCAGTGCACTTGGCTTCTTGGTACCATGAGTGAGTTCGACTTCACGGCCGGATTGAGTTTCACTCCATGCTAATATCCCATAGGTGTCGAATTCTCATGCGCCATCCATCACTTAGCCTCTCGCCATCCCCCTCGTTCACCAGTGACTGCATAACAATCTGTGTTGAATCATCTCGCCAGATCCTACATCTAACTGATGAGCTGCGCAAAGGGAGTCATTACTTAGATACAACTTGGTCCGGAACTACCATTCAACTTTTAGCAACTCTAACAATTCTATTTTCCGTATGGCAGAAGCGAGACACGGTTACTTCTGAAGTCGTAATACAAGTCAAGGCCGACATGGATTTGTGTATGGACATTATGGGCGACGTTGGAAGTCTGCTCGGTACGCCCTCAATTGCCCATGATGGCCAATGGCCCAAGCTAACCAATTTCCACAGGCTCTCCAAACAGACTCCGAGAGGTAGTACAGCTCCTAACTCATGGAACGATGGAGCTTCTGAACCGCAAGAAAGAGCAAAACCCACGTTCTGCGTCAACCCCCCGGGGGAGTACGAATCCATCTTATCCACCCTACACCACACCCCCTCAATACAGCGCTGCAGCAACGGCACCTCCAACGATGAAAATTCCATCAACTACCGGTACTCAAGTCCCTCAGGACCAATTCCAGCCTCCACTCTACCCACCCCCTCCGCATGACAACCGGCCCCCAATCTTCAATGACCCCGGAGTGGTTGTCTCCCTCCCGGACACTAATTTTGAATCGTCACTCCCCCACACAGGACCGATCTACAACCCCCAACCACCTGTGTTCCCTCCGGGCGCAGCGCCATCTTACCCACTAGATTGGTGGTCGGGTAACGAATCCTGGCGTGAATACACGCACTCAATCTCCCACATGGCAGGCGAATTAGACCCGACTGAAACTTACTCCTCTGCCAGTGCACTCATTACCCTGAACAGGGATTGCAACAACAGCATAATTCGCCCTGACCCTCCTACCCAGCACAACAACGTGAATGTCAGTGCTCCCGGCGGGATCGTCCTGAATCCTGTTACCACAACGGAGAGCCCGGGCGTGGTTATGCCAAACAGAAGTCCGTTCCCCCAGAGCAATGAACAATCGAATAATAGCTGGTCGATAATGGGGAATTTTGGTTTCGCCGATAGCTCTTTGACGAGGGGCGGGGATTGAGGTGTGCCTCAATAAATCAGATAGGTTAGACCTTTTGCTGTGGTCGAGCGGGTGTTGTATTCTAATTTCCTACATTGGCTTCGGGTTCTTTTTTTATATATTCGTTTTGGGTTTTCTTTTTCTTCGGTTCGGGTGTGGCTCCTCTGGCTTCTGTTCTGTTCGATAAAATGCGAGTCATTTACTTCCTTCCCTCTTCCGAAAATATCAGGTTTACTTAAAACGTGGGATATATTTTTTCCCCATCCTCATGTATTTCTTCCTTTTTACGCATGTTGGCTATAGTCTCTTGTTCCTATCACTTGATTCCCCCACTTATTATTCTACGTTCTTGACTAAAATAATGGCGGCAAGTTTTTTTTATAGCGATGCCTTTCCTCCATTTCCATGGCCTTTCCTCCATTTCCATGGCCTCTTATTGGGAGACATCATGTGGCACTCAATGACAGACAAGCAAGAAAATTGGCCAAGGTTCCCCCAGTGTTGCTCTCCTCAACCCTGTTCTATTCTCAGGCGGGGCTTCATAGCACGGAGTTCTCGGATTCGTTTATTTATATAAAGTGTTGAGTTCTACTTGTATGTACTTTATCCACCCTGTTTCAAGCCTCGGTTAGCTACAGTATTCGTTATATGGTCGTGTGCTTTTCCGGAGTAGGAGGGGAGGTTGGAATATTATTGGCTGGCCCGTGCTGATATTCCATTTCCTTCTCTCCAATTTGCTAGACTGTAGCTGGCGCAGTGCGTGGTACCTCATCTTTACTGTACTCTCTCTTGCCCAACTTATTCACTTATTGATCAGACTTTTCTTTGTAAACTAAGATCTCGCCGGACTCCTCTCCCCCCCCACCTATTTTTTCGGATTTGGTAGTCTGGGTATGGTTCCAGCCTCTTGGAATCAACCTTCTGTGCCACGAGGAGTCTGTGCACCACCGATAGCCCAATTGCTCATACCACTTCAGGCGACACGCTTGATATTACTCAGCCAAAACTTTTTTTTGTCCAGACAAGTGCCGGCGCCCCGGGTCCATCAAATAGGGAAGGGGCAAGTAAAATAATAGCACGCCCTGTTGTTCACCAAGCGGCTGGGAAATTTTTGGCTGTCCAAAAGTTAAAACTAATGGGCCAGAGCCATAACTATAACTTTGCCCAACAAACGCCTCTCTACTCCCCCTGCCCCGGCATAGGCACAATATTCCTCTCCTCTCACTCTTCCTCTTTCCTCCTTCCTCCTGTACCGGACTGAGCTGGCAGGTCGCCGCAGCAGCCAAGGTAGGGGAGGCGGGTAGGTATGATAGCTCGAAATTCAAGCCGGGAAGAAAAAGAAACTCGCATAAAAAGAAAAGAAAAGAAAAGAAAAGCGAGGAAACATGCTCTTTGGCTCACTCCTTGAGTCCAGTGTGCCTTATTGATTTATTTTTGGGAACAATCGAGTATACCGTATCATCTAAATGTGCACTCAATTATGTGCTTCAAGTCTTGATCTTTTTAAAAAATAATTGTTTCCTAAGATAAGCATTCCCACTCCCCTTTGTCCCTTTTGCTCCCGGCCTATTCCATGTATACCACTGATACCCCCTTTATCATGGCTCCCGCCCCCAGGATTGTTGCAGATTCTGGTAATTGGGAGTTTCGATGCCGTGAGATAATGTGAATTTCCGAGAGGCTACGAGAAGAAGCCTAAACCCCACTACCGTACAGTAGAGTTCTCTCTCCCAGAGCTTGACCGGCCGTACTAAATATTTCTCTCTGAAGACTCAGATACACTGTGGATTCTTGGGCCCGGTGGCTTGCCAAGTGCTAATTAAACAGGGAGGGCTGAAAGGAAAAAATGATCTGCAACCTCCTGTCGTGCAAGCTTTGTTACGACCATGGGGGAATCTATGATACAAAATAAATTTTTCGATTACGGTACTTAGGGTGCTCTACCCTTAGTGCTCGAGTAATTTATTACTCTCCATCCCATACCTTCCATCCCAACTAACATGTCACCACGGAGTATTAAGGATTCTCGCATCTTTTGGCCCATCGAACCCAGAGCGTCTTAGCCTGCTCGCCTGTTCCGCTCCTCTCTTGAAACCTCCATGACCACCTTTTTCAACGTGCAGCAGGGTACTGTGCTCGCACCGTCGATTGCCGCGAAGAGCTCCTAGCCAATAGAATCGAGCCGGAAGCTATTTACTATCCAATCAGGAGTTCTCACCGATGCCAAAAGTCTGAAACTAGCAAAAGGGACGCTCGAGCGTGTTACGATAAACAATGGTACCGGTACTTGAACCCTATGTTACATTAATTGTCAAAGCGGGGAACTGAAAGGAAAAAAAATGAATCGCATGAGAAACCCAACCCAATACCGTTACCTTACCGTAGGTGAGATTTATCACAGCCTTACAGTAAATTCAACCTTTATTACGGGCAGGAACTATATCTCCCTCACATGTGTGAAGGTCGTGGGAAGAACAAGAAAAGTGATCGCAATTGTATACGATGTTCGACGCCTTACGGTAAGCCTTGTTCGGTTAATAGAGATGGATACTTGTGGATAGATAGATCAACTAGTCACAATGGTTTTTTATTTAGTTAGTCTTCCGCTTTGGTAGGTGGGAAAGGGGTATTCCTGTTACTTTTTTTTTGGTGAGTGGGAAAAAGGAAGGACCAGTGTGATAGGGGAAGTGACAGAAGCAACATCTGTCACTGTTGGTGACAGCGCGGGGAAACCAGGCGTCATGAATCCAAACCTGTCCTAGCTTCGGGAGAGGCAGAGCTTAGCTAGCTCAACCGAGTCTGGGGAAAAAAGGCTTAGCTATGGTAATGCCTAACTGTTGTCCCAAGCCCCGCTCCCCACAGCCACTGGCTTGCTGACCTCTACCATCAGAATGGAAGCCAGGAATGCAAGCAGTGTCCTGAATTGCCGGTATCTTCAAGGTGGAAATCGTGGGATGAAAGAAAATCGTAAGCTGTACTCGAGTACTGTAAGACCCCCCCCCTGACTTGCACATCCTTCCCAAACGCCATCCTCTCCTGAGTAATAATATTCGCAGTTAAGATCGTCGAGGGCGAATGATTAATTCGCACACTCTCTGGGATCGAAACTCCTGTACCACCAACACGAACTCACCATTACTGCAGATGTTCCCTGAGTTCCCAGTGGCGGGAAAACGGCAGATGCGTCTAATTATAGAGAGTGTTAAGATTTGTTTAGACGGAAACTTCTGTTGCCACGTTCTGTGCGTCAGCCGCACACCTCTTCCGAGTGAGGGGGAATGAATTGATGGCTGAGGGTCACACCTTGATACTTTTGAGCCAAGACGACCCGGACGCCCAAAGTTCCCGCAAGAAGTACCGTACTATCATAGTACTGAGCATTTAGGTATGGGTTTTGTCTGGGCGCTGGGATGTGCACAGACAATTTGTCATTCCAATTTTTGACCCCTGCGTTCAAGGACCCCACGCTGGGTGCTGTACTCTACCCGTATACAGTGTTGCAAAGAAGGCCTTTGATAATCGAACCCGGGGGTTAGAAGGGGAGGGGTTTGAATTGGGGCTTCTGAAAATAGGGATTGAAGGGTTCTTTAATTTCTTAGTAAGCAAAAATAGCATGCACTCTGATGCGAATTTCTACCTTTATCCCAGATATGTGAGTATTTATTGCTCAGAAGCCGGGGAAGTGGAGTACCAGTGCTAGTTTATTTGCCTTTTCTACTACATTTTGCTCCCTTTTCTTATCATTTCATTTGTTTCTTTGCCTCTAACTGCCTTCAAATATCATTGTTTACCGATTTGTTAGAAGGGGTTCTATCTTATAACCCCCCGGTTTGAAAAAGCGGGTTCCTCGCCTTCAATCATTTTTTGATCGAACCCCCCCCTTCATTGCAACATTGCCCGTATATACCAGTATTAAGGCTTTGGGTGAGAGACCAGGCCAGAATTGCAGCCCCCAATACATTGTATGTCTGGGACATTATAGGTGTCCCGTTAAGGGATGAATCATGTGCATCGTACTGCAAAAAGCCTCTTCCATTTCGGTGCCTTGTACTCGCGATAGCCCGTCCAAGATAATCAAACCCAAACAATTCGATCATCTCTGGAAACCTGGCCTAAGCACTGTAGGATTGTAGCACTAGGGTTGCGTGTAACATCAGATTCCCCCATGCCAAGATCAATGCTCAATATTTTGGGGCTGAATCGCTCCTTAAGATTATGTCCCAACCGCCATCAAGATAAACTATTCCCACCGAAGCCTTGCGTGCATTTAGGTGTCACACCAAAGGGACCCTCCACAGGCAAGTCTGCATGGGCAACGGCAACTTTAGGTTGATGTGCGGTTGGGGTTATTCGGCCAAGTGTCAATAACGGAACCTCCTAATCAACAATTGCGACTAAAAGGGGGATCGGTTCTTGCTTTAAAGTTTGGCAACTTCCAGACAAGTACTAGGGAGTATGCATGGATGATCGGACAGACAGGGTCAGAAAATGTATGCTGATACATACATTTTCTAACCCCTATCCGTCCGATCACCCACGTCCATACCCGGGTACACCCCGCGAGCTGTATCCTTCCCCCCCCCTACCCCTACCTATAACCAGCCCCTTAAGACGCACTCCCCTTCGACCATGCGATGGGTTGAAGATATTCCTCGCCATTATTTTCGCGCACAGTCGATTATGTAATTGGTTCTGCACATTGAGTTATTATCTGGCGGGAAGTTCCGTCAATTGAGCTCCCGGAAAAAGCCAACTGGCTAGCGGGGTTTGCCGGTAGGCCACACGGTGTTGTTTGTTTTTTGTTAGACCAAAGCCGTTGGCTATGACTTTAGAGCTGCAAGTGCCGACATGCTCGGTTGGGGATTCCGAATACTTTTCCCGAAACCGTTTCATTGGCCATCACTCGTAAGGCAAATGCCGCAGAATCGTCGCTAATCACTTAATTTTATCCCAGCTACCACCTAACCAGAATCGTCGGAAGAATAAGCATTGCTAGGGTTGGTTCCAAGCAACTCCAGCTGATTCAGTGTTCGCACACCCAACTATCCGGGCAGAGGGGCTGCTTACAGATTATCCAGTGTTTATCCAATCGTTCCAGAGGTGTTAAGGAGTGTTGCTCAGATAAACGACCTGAGCCCATATCCCAATCAATATCAGGAGGCTCCAATTTACGAAATCCTCTTGAACAATTCTATGAGACCATCCCACACACAAGTTAAGCTGTGCACCAGGAGGCCTCTGAGCCGATAGCAGTCCTAGGATTGGATCAACCACTGGAGCATCAAATCTGATTTTTCGAAGGGCATACCTTCGATAGCTATTTTGGTTAGTCGTGTGTGCGACTACGGAAAGAGATTCAATCCTACTCTTTTGCCTCCTCTGATAGGTATTGCTGATGCTCCCTGTTAGAGTCTACAAATATTTTTCTAAGGGGTTCGACGCCACCCGTCCCTTTTTAGCTGCCATCCAACGGTGATAAGCTAGCTGGATAGAACTCGGGTGAGGGGGAAAATATAGGGACTAGCAAGGGGTAGTGGAATTATTCGAATTGGCAGTTATCTCACTTTTTGGTTCTTTGATACTCCTTCTAGGGTAAGATGCTCAGGCCTCTGCTGCCCCTGCCTGTCCCAATACCGGTACTTCACCCCTACCCCTAGTACTTGTACGTGCACCCGGGCCCTGAACTATGCTTGTTCCTCTTTAGTCCGTAGGGTATACTCGAGTACACATATCACCACTCTACCTGAGGTTGTAAACTACAAGTGGGACCTAGAACCTAGAGAACACCTACCTTGATCTAACTCAGTCTTCCGGCTAGATGGCTTCTAGGAGGATCACTAACCCCGATTCAAGTATGCAAACTGTAAGCTCTGTGGCCATATCGCCAGGTGGGACTGCGGGGATACAGTGCCGCTTTTGTACCTTCATCTTGAGACCTGAGGGTGGGTTGATCCTCGTGCCTTGGCTGCACCCCTTCCAGAATTCCCTGGTTGTCTCACCTCAATAACTGCTGTCCAACCTCCTTGACGGGTGATCCATAGAGACACCCTCAACCACGAACCGTGGAGGCTCAGGCAAGATGATTCGAGTCACCGAGAAATGCGGCGGACCGAGGGTCGTGGGAGACCGCTTCTTGAGGATAACACTTTGCGAAGCCATGAATGGGCAAGGAGTTACTTTCCTAATTGTTGGCTCTAAGATGCACACTTGGATGAAGAGGAACCTTCAGGGGAGGTGCCGTCTATTGAGAATGTTCGTATTGAGGGTGTCCTATGGCTGGCCATTCAAGCTACCGCTGTAAGATATCTTTCTAGAATGGGGTTGAGAAAGCGCGGCCCAATAGAAAATCCTCCGATAATGTCGATTATGATGAGATTGACTGGAGACTTGTCGGCATCAAATTCAACCACGGCTTAAAGAGACACGGGTCCAAGGAATGGGAACTCCCTAGCCCTTGCTATTCAGGAGGCTAATGCCGATTTCTCAGATCAAGGAGGCCCGTGGATTAATACCCACATGAGTGGAATCCTTTCTGACATGTTCAACAAACAGGCGACCTCCTTCAGGAATGGAGTCCTTCAAAGTGTGGGATCAGTTGATAGGAAACCAGCACATGTCACAGAGCGAAGAGTGGGAATTCCTGGAATCGCTAGACTTCCAGAGATTTGGTGCTGGTAGAGAAGACGCGCACGAACAAGAACAGTTCATTAAAATGCTATGCACCCCCCAGCTGAGCGAGTACAAAGGTATCATGATAGTCTCAGAAACAACCTGGTACAAAACGAGGATATGATACTCGCCAAAGCAGAGTTATTGCTCACACAGTGCGAGTTCAGTGAATGTCTTGTCCTTTTCACAAGGATCAATTGTGGCGATAATTACAATTTCTCGATTTATTCTTTGTTTAGGGCATTTCAACATGAGCTATCCGGAAAAAACACCCTTTTTTTAATATCTCACGACGTGGAGGAACACTACCAAGAAGAACCAGTAATGTGATTTTCAGTTAGCGTATATTACCTTATCATTGGTAAAACTGCTGACTCTGGATACTCCTTCTCAAAAGGCTCAAAGATGGATGCACCAATTCGACCAGCCCGGACTGCATTCGCCCACACCTTTGGGGCAGAGGGCGAGCGTGATCAAGCGATATCCGCCTACTCTACTGACGCTTTCCTGTTCCAAGAAACCCACCTGCCCCAACCTTTCCGCTGTCTGCAACATCTCCAACTCAATAGCATCGCCTTGCAGATGTGTGTTAGCAACGCCCTCACCCTCTGCAAATCGGATCCATTACTCTCGAGCGGACTCAGGGTGGTGTTATACCAGAAAGATCACTTAAAAGGACCCGCTCAACTCTTCACGAAAGCTCTCGATATCGCAGACCAGATCGAAAGTGGCCCTAAGGCATGGATATCAGGAAGTGCAAACTTAGCAAATCCTTATAGAAGAGTAGGATTCTTTGATAAAGTATTTGAATTATCTTTTACTGTGGGGCGAACAGGAGAGGGCAAAGACGCAAATTTCTACAGCGCTCTGGATGTGTGAAATGCAATTGGAAGGGTCCTGGGAGACTATTGGTACCCTGCATGAGGTGTCTCTTCACCTCCCGTACACCCTCCTTCCATCCACTCTAATATGGAAACGTCAGGCGCTAACTTGATCGCGTTAGGATCCTGGAGCAATAGAACTTCACCGGAATTCTCTTCAAGAGAACCCATCCCCAAACGTCCTTCTACAATCGTCGGTCGTGAGCACTGACCGCAGAGTCATCATCGAAGATGAGGAAGAATCCGAAGCCATCACCAATTAGGGACTGGATGCAAAGTTGGAATTGCGGTAGAAAAGCGGAAGTTAGGGCAAAACCGGTGATAGGGCTGTGAGAACAACCAGTGGATCTGCAGGCAGATCCGCACCCACAGCCGGTGATGTCGGAGAAGGAAAGTCAGCGATGTTACTAGTAATTGTCAGAAAGGCAGGGAACCAGTGGTGAAGACCACCAAACTAAATCTGATGGCTATTTAGATGCATTGATTTTTTCTTCAATTGTCTTTACACAAGGTTGTGGGTCTGTAAATTTGTAAATAATAATGATCATGGTATTACAATATGCTTCAGAATGAGTGATGCTGCGGGGCAATAATTTTGCGATCTAGGTTAGGGGGTTTTTCTCTCTTGTCGAAGTTTGATATGATGGAAACTATGATATAATACAATCTCGATAAGATCCACCGGGTTTCCCAAGACGGGGCTGCCGCCCTCCACCGACTGGGGCAATTTGATAATCAAGCCTGTCCTCTCGGATAGAGACTTCAGAGCCTTAAATGTCAACACGGGTCCAATCTTATGTCTTACCCCCTCCTGCAAACCACCATCGCGCTCTCCTCGCCGCCACCACTAAGACTCCCACATTCCATCTGAATAACAATTCCTTCTCCCAACACCGACACAAATGCCAAACCAAGGCCTAACGGACGAAATCTCTACCCTAAATTTAATCCACGCACCAGAGACAGTTGTCCCGTGCTCAACAACAGCCATAGAGCCAAAAGCCAACACCTTATCCCGCTCTACCAAAATCCTGCATGCGCTAACTCTCCTTTTCAGAGGCCTGCCCAAGTGACCCCCCAAAAATTCATAAACCTAGTAACATCCCCGGAACCGCTGGCCTCGCTCAAGAGAGTCCTTAGGAGAGTTTTCAGTCTGGGTGAGATGTGCTTGCATGATTCTTTAGAGGGGTTTGTGGAGGTGCTAAAAACGCGGGGGGCCGGAGGGAATTAAAGGGGGAACAGACAGGAGGATGAGGATGAAGGAGAGCCAGAATTAGAGAAATATCTATGGGTAACAGCGCCTCCATCAACGGAGAAAATCCGTCTTCATCGCAAGGGTGGGACATGGCCCCTTCTCCTGAGTTGGCAAAGACATCTTATATCTCCTCCGTGTACTTACCGACAAGGAGATTGCAGAGGGTACCCATAAAATTTCCAGTCCCTCCTCCCGCCGCTTCTCAGGGGGGGGTTTTTTTTTCTTCGTTAAATCCGCGGTTATATTTAGTAGCTAGCTACAGGGGATACCATGGCATTCAACCTAAGTTATGGTCTAAAAACCCTAAATAACAAAAGAAAATCCTCCACTTCTCTACATCATAAAAAAATAAAATTTTATAGACCCGAGGTGTATATAAATCCATAACCTCTATAGTTAAAAACTTCAAGAGTCCGGCATCTCCTCCTTACCATCCTCTTCAAGGCCCTAAGGCATCTTCGCAGGGCGGAAGGGGCCTGTCAATGCGTGGGATTTGTGTGGGCTACCACAATTCACATACTTAAACAAGGTGTGATTGGAAGGTCGGCCTTTTGCGTAAGAAGTGGCTGTGGGGCAAGTGTGAGCCTGAGTCGGGTGGGAAGATGGGCACCATCGGCACATGGCGGGCCTGGTGTATTTGTTACTGTGGTGACCAAAGGCATGGCAGTTGGAGCACTGGGTGTGGGAGTTGAAAGACAAGTGACGCACGGTTCTATATGTTGAGGAAAAGGCTGCTAGGGCCTTGCCAACGAAATCCAGTGCCTTAGGGCCTGTTACACGGAAACCACGGTTGACAGAAGTTTTCCAACATGTGATTTTTCAGTAGTGAGCCATCTAGGCATTCAGGCAAGAGCGAACCCAGAATTGAAAGTTGTAAGCTGGGTGGTGATTGTGTCTATCGAGTAAGAGGTTGAAATCCTCTGTACTAAGAGGTACGTCACTGGAGTGTCCAAGTGGACACTGATGGTACCGGAGATGAGGTGTAGGAAGGAGCCTACCTTACTGTTAAGCAAAGTGGCCTTCATTGTTTCCATAGTAGTGAGGGTAACTGTTAGGCGCACGGACTCCCTGTAAGCATTTACAGGGCAGAGTTACCCTACCTTGACGCATACGAACCTCAAAGGAAAAAGATAACACCCCCCTCGAGCCCCGGCGTTGGGACAGCGCGTGATCACTGGCCGCCTGGGTAGTTGGGTCCCAACACCAAAGACCACTATCAATGGAACACATCTTATAACACCGTATACGTCGCGGCCGTCCGACCGACGGGATCCTGTTCGCAGGATATATGAGGGAAGACCTCCGGACACCTTATGCAAGTGGAGGCAGGTGAACCGGGCGACGGCGCATAAGGTTACAGACACTTGAAGACAGACAGTCGGAAGAGTGGGTCGAAGGTAACGGGACGTTTCGCACGAAAGTTAGTCCCATCGTACCTACAAAGTCGTGTAGAGTATGAAGGAGGTAACTATGCCCAGTAAGTGGATCAGGTGCATCCACAGAGGACAAGTTGGTAAAAGATGGAGTCAGAGGGAAGAAGCCCATAGGTACGATCCCGAGGACAAGTCGTGTAATGCCGGAAGACCGGAATACGACATGCAGTCGTGTGTCGAATTCTCGACGGAACCAACCAACGAAGAATGGCCATCTTCGGTCCAGCGAGTTAGACTACCCTCGGTGAGCACGGGGGCAAGATAATTCGTAACCATTGTCGTCGACGGATAAACGGATGAGCTGACACCTGACGTGGTCTCCACACTATCAGGGATAACAGACGCGCAGACCGATAAGTTGACCATCGGAGCAAAAAGGTGTGATAGAGAGTTTTCAGGGTCTACGAGTGTTCGCACTCAGG
>Ga0307509_10001706_pt1 | contig 36695 bp, 33 predicted proteins | sample 10_EM_MG_FD_202245 | JGI IMG/M metagenome (GOLD analysis project Ga0307509, IMG submission 202245) | Populus trichocarpa ectomycorrhiza microbial communities from riparian zone in the Pacific Northwest, United States - 10_EM | ecosystem: Host-associated > Plants > Roots > Unclassified | place...
TTATGTTATGAAAGAGCCCGGCCATCCTAGATTGACTCTGTTTGAATTTAGAGCAGGAATATGACGCCGAACTACTCGAGAGTACAGAAGACGACACTCAAAGCGGACTCGAAAATCAATCTACAACGGCAGACGGGGTTGGCAGTGAAATGATGGGAGGGATGCTGCGGGGGTCTCCATTACAGCAGCATGGGATTTACAATAATAATAATGTCAGATTGATCGATCCCTCATTCGAATCGATGTTTAATATGGAGCCGGCTCCTCCGAGTAGCATGGGTGGTCTAACGGATGTTTTCATGAAACAGTTTAACTCTCCTTTCGGTTTTACTACAAGTAATCTAAGATGACGTTGCTCGATCTGTAAAAGTTGAGCGGATTATCAGGCAAGCTACCCCGGCCTCTGTACGAAGAGAACTCGGCCATCCTATTAATTTTCGGTTATTAGAACTGGGGTTTTCTTCTGTTGTGCTACATATTTTTATCGGCGTCACCGTTTTTGGGTTTTCTTTCTACGGTTTATCGGAAAAAAAGAGAAAAAAAGCGATCCTTCGGCCCTGCGCTACACTACCCCTCCAGTGTGTCGGCATCTATATTGTTTTGCTTCCGCGATACCACCTTTTGCTTCTTCAAGTACAAACTTAGTATTTCACGACTTTCTGCCGCTTCCGGTCGCCTTGCCTGATCCCGGTATCCCCGACAAACCTGTACACTATTAATTCCTTGTCTCCGATCCAAGTAAATATTCTCCATGTGGCGGCCGGGCTCAGGCGGTTTTCATATTTTCGTTTTCTCCTTTCCTCTCACACATCTCAAAGTGGATCCATCTTTTTTGGGTTGGAACAGGGTACATGTGGCGTGGGATGTATTGTGCGTGAGCTGAAAGATGCTCTGGGGAGGGCAAAGGACGGATGGTGAAATGGCGTATTTGGGTTCCTCTTCCTCTTCCTTCCTCTTCTCCTTCCCTTTTCCCTTTTTACGTGTTTCATTTGAGGGTGGCGATATTACGGAAAATGTTTAAAAAATTTCGTCTTTGCCTTTCTATATTATGTTTTTGAAATGTTTCCTTATACCCCTCTCCTTTGCCTCTATTGTATCGATTCTAAAAGTTTTTTTTTGGCACTTGCACTTGTATTTGTCGGAAAATGGGGGACTGTTGCTGCGAGGGAGACTATGGCAGGGAAAGGGAAAGGAAGGGAAGGAGTTTGATTTAGTTTGTGCCGATTATGAAACAAACTGCCCTCCTCAGCTTTTTGGTATGGTGTATTTGGACCAATTCAACTTTTTGTACCATTCGTAAAATGCTTGTTTTTTTTATTGCTTGTTGTCTCCTTCATTCACTCGCTTGCTAACCATCCCACAGAGTGATGACCCATGATCTCGCTCTCCCCTCACACTCTCTCGCGCGCTGACCCGGGGGTAGTTTGGAAAGGATGTGAAATGACATCGTGGATTTGGATTTCACATTCTTACCCCCTCCTGGACTTACTCGTGTTTTCCGGGAACGCGTACCCACCCTAGGTCGTCTTGTCCTCCCAGGGCTGACCCGATCTTGGTGACACATTACAGTACGGTATCATAGCTTGGATTAGTTAACGCGAACATCGTGGTGTCTTACTCGTGACATGAGGCTGTGCGTTTGCGCTGTTCGCGGCTTCTGGATCTCTAGGGGAGGAGGTTTGTGTGGGATGAGATTTGAGGCGGGGGTTATTGGATAGGATAGGGTAGAGTAGGGTTTGGGGTTGTACTTGTGCTTGCTTGCATGATACGGTTGTTGACTGTGAGGGGGGTAGGGAACACTGTAGGTTGGGAGGGGGGGTGAGGTAGTAGGGGGGCGGGGAAAGAGTTGGGGGACAGCGGAGGGGAGAGGAGATAGTTGCTTTGTTTGGTTGGTTTGAAGCTGGCGGCGTTGTGGTACCGGGGGGGGGGGGGGATTTATCGAGAAAGGGGACCAGGGATTACCACAGCAAGGAAAAGTACTCGAGTACAGTACATTTCTCCCGTTGGTCGGCTGTGCATTTTTTGGTTACGAAGTACTGTACGGTACCGGCACAGTAGTTGTGATGGCTGTAGAGTCATTCAACTGGCTGATCTTAGGATACAAGAGAAATCAACCAATCAATCGGGGTTAAGGATATTGTTATAAGAGGCGGTGACGGGGGGGGGTTTATTCTCTGTTTGGCACGGGTGCCGTAATGGCCGGGGTTATTGAACCTCACGCTGAGGCGTCCGGCCTTCCCTTCCTGAGCGAAGTGGGGGAGGCACTAAGAAAAAAGGAGAGGAGGCTTTCAGGCCGCCGTTGAGATACCGTAAATTCTGGGTAAACTCGACCCGCCACTATAACCTGTATGGTAGTTACTATCCCTAGAAAAGCGAATTCGCCACAGGGTTAGTCTTCAAGAGGAATAGTGGCTACTTTAAGAAGTATGGCGGCGGGTCGAGTTTACCCAGAATTTACGGTAATGTAGTATTATGAAAAGAAGGAAATATATAGATCGACCGCACCTGTGGCGAGATTGGCACCCTCAGCGAGATAGGTTCGCAACTACCAATCAGCATGTCACGACTGGCTTGGCATGGGCTTAATAAGGCAAATCTCGCTGAGGGTGTCAATCTCGTTGTAGGTGCGGTCGGTCTAAGACCCTGCTAGATGAGGCCGCCACCGCAGAGCCCTGGTGAGAGGCCTAACTATTCTACCGTAGTCCCTTTCTCATAATATTAAGGCCTACTTGCTACCTTGAGTTGAGCTTACTTGAGGTGATGGGAGCGACCTGGTGGTATCCTCTACAATCCTTAGAAGCGGGAAACAAAGTGCAAGGTTCTGCTCATCATCGTGTATTGCTCGGCAGTTTTAGCACATATCGGTACCGTACCTTGCAGGAGCTAATACTGGTATATTGTAGCCAGTCGGAATTATTGCCATTAAGTGGGGGGGGGGGGCGGTGCGCTTATAGTCTAGTCTACTATGCTCCGATTTTCTCGGGTGATTACATGAGCAGACCGGGCCATCGTGTTAGCGGTAAATTCATCGAAGATCACTCACGCGGTACTGGGCCGCCGGCTCACCGGAGTGTGCTGATATTTTTAACAGCACAAGTGCCAGCACTGCCCCCGGATGCCCTGGAGTGCTCGGAACGGATGTTCTAATTCTTATGGTCCCAGATTCACATTTTATTTGCGCAAAAGTACTGTAAGAAAATGTAGAAGGATCAAAGGTGTATTCATCTCGCCCGAAACAAATTTCCAAGAGGAAGGAGGGATGAAAAAAAAGAAATTCTTCTTTACCATTCTTCCTTCTCCACCTGCTTCCTCCGCCCCATCATCAACCCTTCCGCCCCTAGCTCTTCTAATCGATATTAGCGTATACCTACACATAAAACACGTCAGTACTTAGCTAACCAACTAACCTTAGCTCTTAACTTAACCCCTCGGCGGAGGAAGAGGAAGCGGATCCATGGTAATCACCTCAGCTCTTTTCGCCAACTCCTCCCCTTCACACGGCTCTGGTTCTGGGTCTGCGACGGGAGCTGCACTAACGATGGCGGCGAAGATGGCGAACGCTAGGACTGCTGAGGAGAAGAAGTTGCGGGAGAACATATTTTGTTTTCGTTGTATGTGTGGTGGCCCGAGGTCAACTCTGGATTTTTGGATGTATGTATGTATGGATGGATGGATGGATGCGCAGGCTGGCAGTGGTGGTGAGTAATGAGCTGTAATAATGGAGGAAGGAGGGAGGTGGGTATTTGGGTTGGGGAATGGGGTTTAAGTACTGTGTTGGAGAGGATGGTAAAGTGTTGGTTGGTTGGGATTTGCGGTGTTGTAGGGCCGTACTATGACGAGAGTGGGGGCTGAAGTGGATAGATGGTTGGTGGTACGATGGGGGTGGGTTGTGCTTTGAGCTTAGGCTCTGGGTAAGCCGCGGGTATGTGTGCTCGGTGGGATTGAGAATCGGTGAGGCAAAGGCACATGCTCCCTCGCTCACCACTTACTCGCGCTGCCGTGCACCTAGAGCTCCCCGTCTATCGGTGGCCCTTTGGGACGACTGATATTGGGATATTTTTGAGCCCTGAACTTACCGTCATTATTGTGTTCTTTACCGCCAAAACCGGTCTTGTCTATGAGGTACCGGGGGTTTATCCGCAATCTTACCTTTCATTTTCTGCTTTCACTTTTATCCTTCTTGGAGCCTTCACAAGCAGTGCTGATAAGGCGTCATAGATTTGGCTTAGTCTTGCTATGCCACTGATCGGACCTTATCGAAGTAACTTTTACTGATCAGGGTATATCCAGGGAGAGATAGAGGGAGTTCTCGGGTGCTGGGAGATGTTTACGAGTGTGTGGGCACCTGGGGGATCAGTCGACCCTCCGCGGCGCTTTGCCACGCATAGCATGGGGAGGGGAAGGAGAGATATTCTAGTCTGTTGGCTTTAATGCTGAGTCGCCCTGTGCGATGGCGAGTGTCCTATTCCAAGGCTGGGAAAGGCTTAGAGAAATCGAGAGTTAATTTTCAAGGCGTTGGTATCGCTGTCACAGTAGCGAATGCCATTCTAGCGAGTGATTGACTATGGTGGGGTTGGGCAGTGGGTAGACCGCTGGGAGCAATGTGCATAACTGAGGGCCATGGGCCATTGCTGGACTTTCGAATTATTTTTCTGGCACTCCTTAGTGTGGTGGTACAGATGGCAGTCTCCAATTCTGGAGACTCTTTTTTAGGTCGGTGGGTTCTGGTTAGGTTGGGTTTTTCGACCGAGTATTGCTGGGTGCTACTTGTACTACCGGTGATGAGTGCTGAGTTGGTGCCACTCTCTGTGGCGCAACGTGACTAATGCGGTTTCCGGAATTTGGGCCTCAGGCTTAGGCGAACTTCAACAACTTCTAACTTCCGGATCTAAGGTCTGTGATATACTGTACTCTGAATTTGAGCGTTTATCACTGAGTAGGGTCGGAGTAGATAACTGCTCTTAAGACGCTTTTTAAGACTAGTCGGTTCACTTACTCAATAGAGCAGGTATGTGAATATTATGCTGAGACTTCCGGCTGGATATTTGTTCATAGTGAGGGCTCACCGACTCAGCGGCGACAAGTACTGTATTTTCAACCTCACCGAAAAAGACCATTAATGTTTACGGACGCACACGGGCGCGCCTGGCCGATACCCTAGCCCTTCAATGCTGGGAATAGCTTTGTCTATACCGGAGTAATACTGGTAAACTTTTGGAGAAAGCCTCTTCCCTCCTTTAGACCAAGCAAAGATATAAGAGTTCCGGTGGCAGCACAAGATACCACTTTTCCACTCCTTGCTCCATTTCTCCATCGTCTCCAGTCTCAATCCATTGGAGAATTTCCGTTCCTTTCTCGCAAGGACCTGGTGTTCTTTTTACTTTCCTTCATTCTCGAACTGGGTTTGATTTTTTTAAATTTAATAAGTGTTTTTCTTTTACTTTCCTTTTTGAAGCCTTTGCACGAGGGCGGGGCGTTTTTGCAACCCTAAAAGGACTTGTTCACTGTTTCCTCATGTTGGGTCGATACGTGACAACAGGAGCCATCCTGTTACTAGCTGCTACCACAAATGGGCTTCCCTTGGCTGATGGTTCGTAAATGCCTTGTAACTGTATTTGGCTAGCATTTACTAACTATTTATACAGATGGTCACCTAGTCATGGGCGGACATTACAAGACGAACCTAGCGAAGAGAACGGAACCGGTTAAACCGCAGACACAACCTGGACAAGGCCTATCTCCGCCTGTGCTTCCGCCAACTGCAACTACCCCACATGTTCCACCGCCGAGGGCGACAACCCAGCCGGGGGCGCCGGGAACAACTGCTGGAGGGCAGAACCCGCAGGTAGAGAACGGGCCAGTGGGGCAACGGCCTCCCCTACCGGGTAGCAACTCCAAACTCCCGTCTACTGGAGCAGCTGGTAACGGGGCTACGCCAACACCGCCAGCACAACTGCCCACCGGGCAAGGGCAGCCAGGAAGCTTAAAGCCTGGAGCTCAGGGTACTGCCACTGGACCTGGGTCACCATCGCCGACTGGGGTGAAGCCTGATGAGAAAAAGGGCAAGACGGAAAAGCCTGGAGGGGCGTTTGAAGAGGGCCAAAATTCTCCCCCCCAAACCAACGGCAAGTCCAAGCCAAAGGCTACCGGGTCTACAGATCTTCCTGGAGCTCTCCCTCCCTCTGGAGGTATATCTGCAAATGGTGTGCCAACTGGAGTGGCGCCCGTTCCCTCACCTCCCGGCCTCGGAGCCCTCAACCTGCCAGCTAGCACCAGTCTCGGCGTCGATACTTCAATTGTTCTAGGAGGTGTCTCTAGTACGGTCCCAAGTGTTCCCGGAAATATCAGACCAACGGCCACCTCTCTGGCTGGGCCTCCTGATAGCCAAGGACTTCGGTCACCAGTAGGTGGCTCTAGTCCACAGTTTGTCGTTGACCCATTGGGTACCCCCCTCAGCAAAACTGTCGGCACTCTACCAGGTCAGATTTCACCACTGGCGAACCCTGCAGTTCAGAACCCATCACTCCCAGGGTCGGTTAATCCAACTTTGACCCAACCTCTCGGCGCTACTGGCAACCAGCCCCCTGCTCCTCAGCAAGTTCCTGCTCTTGCCAGACGTCAGCAGGTTAATGGTTTGAATCCCGAGAAGACATCTACGACTTCGACTTCTACATCCAGCAAGCCGCAGAAAACTAAGCCTATAGAGCCCAAATCAAAGGAGGGGGATGGAGTTCCAGAACTACGGTACGAATTGGCTGGAGATCGCGCTGATGGCAAACCGGAAACGGTGGGTGTCTCTGGGTCATCATCTAGAATAAGTTCAAGCACGACAAGAACCCCAACACCACCCCCGGTAACAAACAACGGGCAGCCAGCCCCGCAGCCGGCTAGGGGAGCACAGTTTTACAATCCCACAGTTTGGGTCCCCCCTCAACTTTTGTACGAGAGTGTAGGTGGCATGATAGATACTCCTGCTTTCTACCCGAACATATACCCTCCCCCGAATCCGGGGCCCGTGGTCATGGTGAATGAGAATACCCGCACCACTACTAGTCCTACGGCTACCTCGACGAGCCCGCCTACACCCTCTAGGTCCGGCCCTATATTATCCCACGAGAGCATCGATACTCAGGACCCTGACGCCGCCGTGGTTAAGGCCGCTCCTCCCTCGCACGACCCGCCGTCTAAGAGCCGCAGCCGGGACTCGACTTTAGGGCCTTCAAGTACGCCACGCAAGGTCCGCCGCCATGGCTCCATGCCGGGCTCCTCACACACTGACTCCCACAGCCAGGATCCAGCTGACCTACCCTTGTACGAGAATGTTGGCTCCACCCCGGAGAAACCTGCCGCTATCGGCCCGGCTGACAGTGGGTCGACCGCCACTTCCTCTTCCGATTTCACTCGCACCCCGCCTTCAAAAAACCCTCCTCCAAATACCGGAACTCAATCCCGTAATCCTGGACTCCTCTACGAGAGCTCCGGGGATGGCAAGGATCCTGTTGCTCTTCCTGTTATTGCCGATGTCTCTCGTACCACTAGCAGCGCGACCAGAGGGTCTTCTCATGGCCCCGAACTCAGGTACGAGTATGGCCCAGGAGATGACTATCCTGGCGCAGGCATCCCTGCCCCGATCTTACCCACTGAGACCTGGCCAACTGGAGGAGGGCCGGCACTGAAATCTGAATACGCTGGTGCCGAAAACCAGCAGCCCAACGCTCACATCTTGACAGTCACTACCACCGTGTTTCAGCAGCAGCCCACACTGCCACCCCGGCGGTCCAAGGTTCACATCTCGACAGTCACTACCACCGTGTATCAGCCGCAGCCCACACTGTCGCCCCTAGCACTCAAGCACGAGCATGCCGGCGCCCAAAACCTAGTTGCAAGTCCTCCCACTAGCACTACTACCGTTACCAAAACTCTATTCACGACACCCGTTCCCAGTCGTACGGGCCAACCCGGCCTGTTGTACGAATACGCAAACAACGCTGACCCAAGCCTCACGGACGTCCAGTCTACCACCACCACCACCCCAACTTCAGCAACCCCCACCCTGCAAGGTAAACAGCCACCACCCAAACCGCTCACCTTGCGTCACGAAAACGCGGGACAGGGCGCCACTGACACCGGGGATACACCCACTCCTACTGAGGGCCCATCTTCGCACCTCCCGGGCCAGTACGGGAAGAGACAAGAACAAGGCTCTTCGGAAAAGAAGGCCCCTTGGCCTATGCATGAGGCTGCTGCTGATCCTGTTCCCTTGGATCCGCCCAATCCGGCAAATATTATCGAGTCCGATGGCACTCACCCTAGAAAGAAGAGGAAGTATGTTAGACACGTCTAGTATTTTATCAAAAGCGTGATAACTAATAGATTTACAGCAAAGTTCGCGAGCGAGGTTTAGTGGGAGTTGATGGTGTGGCGAGTGCGCATAACCCAGGAGACCATGGGTGAGCTCTCATTCTTCTTCTTGGTATTTGATATGAGCAATGATTCAACTGACCGCAACCCTTCCAGCAAACGAGTTCGCTCCATGCAATTCCGAGCTTAAATCCCCGCAACCCCCCCCCCTCCCTCAAGAACGCGCAAAACCTTTCGGAAAGTTACCGCTCACTTCACAATCCCACATCTCCCTAGAACAGCCCGCTGCAAATAAAAATATAGCAATTATTATCAGAAGAAAGGAAAGAAAAGCCCTCGTTTCGTGCATTGATAGTTTTTCACCCTATTTCTTCCACCATTCCAATCATCATCCATTTCTCATTTTTTTCATTTTACTTCTCATTTTTTCACTCTCTCGAGCGTTGTAGTGTACTTAGGCAAATATAAATCGATTAGAACCTCAAGAGTTTTCGAGAAAATCCGGGGTTTTGGGAGGTTCTTTATGTCGAGTGAGGTTTTATGATCCGAGTAGTGGCAGGGTAGTTGGTTGATTGGTTGAGTGAGATGAGGCGGTGCCGGTGTTGTGCGGTTGGGGCCCGGTCTGTTAATCGCCGTGTCGTTGCCTCTGTTCTAGTTTGAATCTGATGTACTAGTACTTCTGTCACCGGCTGGCGTAATAACGGCGTATGTTTCGGAGAGCAAGGGAGAGTTGGAGGGGTTGTCAGTGGGGGATGCATATCACCAGGAAATGTGCAATTACTGGATGTGCCACCCCCCCCCCCTCCCCGCGCGGGTAGGGATGATGCTATGCTCGCACTAGTACAAGTAGGGCCGAAGCGGGGGGTCTTTTTTTTCTTTTCAAAAAAAAGGACTGCTTTTCATCCTTTTCTTGGATCTTGTATCATAATAGCAGTTCCTTTTTTCTTTCTTTCTCCCTTTTCCCCAGAAAAAGCCCCCCTCGATACAAGTAGCGGCAGATGCGGTGCCGGGATTGAATGCCAACAGAACTATGCGGGTTATACTAGGGCACTCGGGGGGTAAAAGCATAATAAGTTGGTTGCATATCTAAAACGAGCCAGGTATGATATTTGCGCACAAATTAGGGGACTAGAGTGATAGCTCGTGATGATAATTGCTGAAGGGGCAAAAGAGCCGGGCGCACTGGGTCTCTCTCCTGGGAGTAGGCCCAGGGGCCTATGATCCATGGTATCACCAGTTTGCTTTTTTGCCACCTCCTTGTATTCGTATTTTAGCATCCGTCTGGACGATTGAAAGATACGCGGCGGATGTTGTTGTGGCCTCTGAGTTAGGGGGTAAAAAGTTAGTAGAGAAGAGGGAGATGGACCAGTTCTCATGGTGGAAGTGTTTCCAGGCCTAGGCGCGGTAGCCCTGCATTGCACCAAAGCATTCGTACATAGCCTATGATATTATACCTAATTGTTTGCAGGAACAGTCCCCTACGGTACTTACCCCAGGCAGGAAGAAGTATCTCAAAATCCATGTTGTGAGTTTATGAAAGTGCGGATCTTTTTTTTCTCTCTTTTTCTTTTGATATATCTCGCAAATCCCCCCCACTTTGGAAAAGTTATTCCCCCTGCTTTATGCAAGTATGATATGATACCGTATTATACTAGTACAGTAAAACGGTGCCCTGAAAACCCCTGTAATTCTCCTATCTCCAGATTCAGAGAAGGCTTAGGGCTTTCCTGTGACGGCATGTATGATACAAGCCCAGCAGCCTTCAAGAGGTGTTGGATCTCACTAACTGTAGAGTGTGATATATCATACTCCATTCCATTAACTCGTCAGGCTAAGCAAGCCCCTGTTTGGCACACAAGGAAGAAGTTTATTTTTCTGATTTTTATATGTAGCCTTTTTGCTACAAATGAAATATCGCAGCATTGCATTTTTTTCGATGATGGCTCAACTTACTCAATTATGATACTTTGAAGAATGATGGGTGGGGATTTCACGGCGGGTCTAATCACCGTAGATTGAGCACTAGTTAATTGCAGGACCGATATTCGCACCGTATCATCTTGAAGAGTACAAGTACCGGTAAGAGAGAATAGTCTCAGGACGCCTAAGTTTTCCCATTCCGATGAGGAACAGGGAAAGAAAAAAAAAAGCCAGCAAAAAAAAACAAAAACAAAAACAAAACAAAGCGCCGGCTTACTTAGAGAAGGGGTGTTTAGACGACCTGAGACATTCAAGATAATAACTGTATCACGATTTGCCTTTCGGAACGGCACTACCCGAGTGATAGGCAATACCGGTAAGCCATCCCGAACTGTAATCGTCCAATACTTGCGCAATCAGCGGCATCATCTACGAGGAAGTTGTGGAAAAAGGCTGCCGCGGAGTCGACCGATAGGCCCATCTTCCTTCCGAAGGGGTTCTCCAGTTTTTATTGGTTTTTTGTTTTTTTGTTTTTTTACGATACTCTCCATGGCGGAGGAGCGGTGCGGCCTGCCGTGAAAAAGAAAAAGAAAAAGAAAAGGTTTAGAAGTAGGGGCACCTTGCGGGTCGACAGGGGGGAGGAATACCGGTAGATTGTGGGACATGATGGGAATCTGTATTTCAAGATATCCTAGTTTTGTAATTTTGTTCCATTCGTCAATTCAGGGTTCGTCCTTGACCGGTATGATACTTGACTGGTATGATAGCTCGAGTTTTGAAAATATTCTCAATATTTTCGGCTTGGATTAAATTAAGATTCAAAGATGCTGGTACGGTAGTCGTTTGGTATCATTGTAAGATTTTGTATTAGTGATTGTGATTGTGAAATAATTGAGTTAATTATGGTTAAAAGCCGATATACTGTTTTCTTCTCCCCCACAAACTAGAATGAAAACCCTGTCTGCAAGTATTATCTTTTTGTGATAATATTAAAATAAAAAAAAGAGCACTTTATAGAAACTATACTGTAGTTGATATAAGCTTAGTTAATAATTAATCATACTCTCATTATTATAATAATAATATTCTCATAGAATCACTACCGTTTTCATAATTATCATTTATTAAAATGCTACTATTTATTTACTATGATATTACACTAATCTGGTTCCGAACTACTAGTACTAGGTAGGTAGTACTTATTTTCTTTTCCCTAAACTATAGCAATATTACTATAGAAATTTCTTCTAAGCTACCATATCTAACTAAACATAATATTAACTATTTTCTACTATTTATCCTTATTGCTACAAACTCCATTGGCAATCAGTAACAAGGAATACTAGTCGTACAAGTCCCTTAAGACCTCTAATTTGATTAAAGAGGGCTCTTCAAGTTTTTTACATACCGGTACAGTACTATGTATAAATTACAACCGTCTTTTATTAGCAAGGTCTCGCTCCGGAAGGCTACACTTTCTATGCTACCAAGTATGATACTAGTTACTTTTGGCGTGGCGCTGACTTAGGCGTGGCCGCTTGATAAAAAACGTGCTAAGCCAAGCCTCCACATTTTCCGGAAACTTTTGCAATGCGCGAGTAATTACTAGCTTAGCTGTAGTTCATAGAGAATGGGTTTGGCTTTTAAGCAGACTTATGTTTTCTTCTTTTGTTTTGACTATAGATAAATTATATATTAGCTGTGCTTTTGATTATATTATGACCGGAATTCTTGTTTTTTGAGAGATCTGGCAAATGTTTATCTTGCTATCATACATATTATTATCCTAATATACCGGTATATAGTAGCATTATCGTTGGTAGTAATCTCCTCGGTTTCAGGTATTACTTCAAGCGGTGACCCTAAGGTACTGCAACAGGAACCTAACGCTTGTACTCGTTCAGGCTTATAATTTGGATCTTCAGGCTTATAATTTGATCTTCGGATATGGCCAATAGGAATATATTCTTCGGTCATGCTTTATTTAAATCTTAAGTTCTGGAGTGCATTTGCTCCTACGGCTGAGTGTTCATTATTGTAGTTTCTTACAAGGCCAATCATGACCCCCATTCTTGGCGTGTTGTGGCACACCTCTAGAAGCCATGAGGTGGCAATAAAAACAAAAGTCCACCACTAGGTATGGGTGGAAGTACGAGTAGTAAGGGCTCTAGAGGCACACAGTCAATCCCGTAAAGCTAATCCCCACCTTTCGAAAGAAGGGATCCCAAGCTATAGCCTGCTCTGCCCCTTGCCGAATGCCCAATCCCTCGGTGGGCTATCCCAACTATAATCCTTCCATTCCCCAAATATCTCCTGCACACCCTTCCACACTGCCTCCCACCTCTCCACCTTTTGCTTATCCACATCTTTCCACGTGACCTTCCGTTCCTTATCTTCTTCTGAATTAACGGAGACATCCATATAGGCCCCAATATTATCCTCCAACTCCTCCACATAACTAACCCCACTCAACGTCGCGCCCTTCCAATTTGCAAATACCCAGCGCATCGCCACTCTCGGCAACGTTTCTCCCTGGGCTCTGCAAAACTCGGCAGCCCTCGCACAGGCATCCCTCAGCCCCTCTGGTGCGGGGTGGAAGGATCCGGGGAATGTCCCCGTAAGCAACTTCATGCCCAACGGTGAGGCGTTGACGACCGTGTCCACACCGCCTTCATTCTTCAGTTTACCCATGGATTGCAAAAGCGTTGAATTCTGCAGATTCATGTGGCAGTAGCTCTGCACTGCATCCAGGGGCCTTCCCAATTCCTTCCTTATCCGCACGGACAACTCCGCCAGGAGTTTGTGCGGGTACCCAGATATACCAACATACCTCACTCTCCCCTCACCCACCAACTCAAACAGCGTTCTCACAGCGCCGACAACTTGGTCAGTATCGACGAACTCAACGTCGTGGCAAAACACAACGTCCAGATAGTCGGTATGGAGCCGCTCGCAGCTCTGACGAACGCTCTTCCGGATCCAGCTCGGGCTGTAGTCGAATTCGCCTTCAGCGATGCGGCCAGCTTTGGTCATGATTATGTATGAACTGCGAGGGTAGGATTTAGTTATTGCCGGCTGAATGAGGGCGTCGCCAATGAGAAGCTCGCTGGGGCCGTAGTAGGGTGATGTATCGATGCAGTTTATGCCCATGGAAAAAGCCTTTACAAGGAGGTTGCGGACTGGGAGGGTGGAGGGGTCAGGGTTCATTTGGGTGTTGTAGGCGGCCCCGCCAATTATTATGGGGGGGATGAGGGTGGAGAGTTTGGGCTTTTCGGCCGACATTTTTGCGGGCGGAATTGAGGGATACTCAGATTGGCTGGGGTAGTGTTGAAGGCAGAGATTTGCCAGAGAGGGGGACAAGAGCTTAGGGATGGAGAGGAGAGATGATGTTGAGAGGTTTGGCGTATGGTGTGGAGTAGCACGATGCTGTAGGTTAAGATGGCCGCCTGGATAATGTCGTGTCCCGGTGATGTACGAGTACGAGTACTGTACCAGGGAATCCAGGGCTAACTTAACTTATATCGGGCTGCCACATGGGGAAAGGAGCCAGTGTCACCCGCCAAGAATTGGAGCGTGACTTTATTGATAGCTAGAAACTGGTGAAGCCCTGGAAAGGTTATCATACTCGAGTACTCGTACATACTTCATGCTTGGTTCAGGCACATCCACGGCAAAGGAGGCACATGATGTCACTGCCATTTCGAGCTTGAAGCACGGTATCGTTCAGTAAGTCACATGCTACAACACCCTGCCAAAGTTTTTTGAAAGAGTCCCCAATACTCGAGTAAACGATAGTAACCTAGGGCGTTCAATACGATTTGTTGACCAAAAAGTGCTGACAGGTGGGGCCAGCTGACATGAGTTCAATGTGTGGCATCAAGCTCAACCAAAGCCATTGTTCAAATCACAGCCATGCTCGCTGTTGGTAGTATCACGATCCCCAAATCCATCGGAATTAATAACCAAGTAGACTATGATACAACGGATATGGTTTCGGCCCCTTAGAACCAACCTTTAGGCAGCCAAAAATTTACCAGCTTTTCAATCAACATCACATGCTATTTTTTTTTACCTGCTTCTTCTGTAACGATGCAGGGAACACGTTTACAGAACAGAGGGGTGGCTGATGCTATATGTAATAACTCTTGGACTAGAGGCAAATTTTTGATGGGCTTGAGGTCGGAACTTATATTAAGAAAAAAAAGGGGGGGTTGGCCCAGTATGATAATATGAAATATATCGTCTGAAGTAGTAAGGTCATTTACTATATTAGAACTACGGTAGTGCATTGATTCTGGGTGGTACCGAAAGTTGATTCAACGGGCAGAAACTCATGCCTCCGTGCCATCTCCATTAAAAATATCCACCCCCGTGATTGCACGAAAATAAATAATCCCGGATAGTTTCCATTTTAACCAACCAAACAGAGAGAAGGATGCCAGAAAGAGAAAAGCATAGAGTAGGAGGGGGAAAAAAAGGGAAAAATAGGACCCCAATAACGTTTCGAGTACAAGATGGAAAAAAAAAAAAAAGAGAAACTCCGTGTCTGATCCGGCCGTGAGTTGTTGAAAATTTTTGAATTTATTTTCATTTGTTTTCTATTACCCGGAAATCCCTAATAACTTTTTTTCAGGCCAACAAACTTAAACAGCGATACGTCTCTGCTCAGCTAAAGACCTTCCCCTCTGTCTAGCACTCAACTTTACGACCTTGTTCTCTGGGGCCTTGGCAACGACCTCGTCGACCTCGGAGACAATGACCTCAATGTGGCAGGGGTTGGACATGTACGGGTTGATCTATAAAAAGAGGTGTTGGTTAGACGGAATCATGCTTAGACGGATTGGTAACATACACGACCGTGGGCACGGTATGTCCTTCTGCGTTGCTTAGGGGCCTGGTTGACTTGAATGTGGGAGATGACGAGGTTGGAGTTATCGAGACCTTTGGTGTCGGCATTGGCCTCAGCGTTGCGGAGGAGACCAAGGAGGAACTCAGCAGACTTCTCGGGCCAACGAGCGCGGGAAACACCGAATTGTTTTCCTACATAAATCTCCGTCAGCACACCCCCATTATATCCAAACTCAATCTCCATATTGGTTAGGTGAAAATTTCGAGACTCGAAATCCCTTCAATACCACCCCCCCCTGACCAGCAGCCCATGGTCGCCTCAACGCTACCTGCCATCTCGTGCACCTCGAAATTTCCCACTGGCCCGATTTCGATGCAAAGGGGTGCATGAAAACTTTCCAAAAACCTACCTTGAGCACATCTTCCGGTCGATCCAGCATATCTCCTCATGGGAACAGCCTCCCTGTGACCCTTAACGTTCTCCAAGTAAGCGATAGCACGAGAAAGCTTCATGCGGTTGATGGCCTGAGCAGTCTCGCGAGTGTTCTTAAAGGAAACACGGAGGAAGGATCCGCGGGACTTTGCGGACTTGGAAGGATTATTTGGAACAGCAGCATATCGGACCTGTAATTACGAGGAAAAAAAAAAGGTCAGCGTTTTTCAAACGGACGGAATTACTTTCTCAAGGGAGGAAATAAACCAACCATCTTCGCTGATCTAGAGGCTGATAGGCGGGTTAGTTGTTGCGGTCGTTTGTCTTTATTGCTAACGTCAACTAGAGGGGAAGTTTTAGTATGATTCCCGGGGCGTGGTCTTGTTTTTTTCGCTGTGGTGTGTTGAGAGACTGTGTTTTTTTTAAGGGCTTGGCAGTGGGGTTATGCCCTAATGGTCATATTCTGCGGGGGTCAAGAAAAGCGAACACAGTCCACGGTGGGGCGAGAATGCCCACGGAATACTGTAAGTTACACATCTATTCACAAAGTCTTCGCAGGAAGAGGAGTACTCTGGTGATGTCTTAGAGGCAACATCGGCACAAGATTTTTTCTCGTGTTATCTCTCTTTCTGCGAAGACCCCGCAAACAGGAGTGACCGATTGCACCAGCAGCGAGTTTGGCACCCGCATCGAGATCCGAGTTTAGGAATCTGCTAAGGCAGCTGTTGTCATAATATCAAAAGCCCACCATAGACCGCCGGAAACTAAGCCTAGAGAAGAAGAAATCATCCCAGCGAGCCCACCCTCAACAGAAACACTTCAAAAAGGCATCATATACATAAAAGATAATGAAATATCAACAGCTCGGCTGGTCTAGTGGTATGATTCTCGCTTAGGGTCACCCTGAGCTCGCTTGCGAGAGGTCCCCGGTTCAATCCCGGGGTCGAGCCTGTCTTTTTTGCTCATAATTTCCACTCTCCGAACAAGTATCATACCGGTAGACACCACGGGAATTCATCACGAGGACCTTCGAAGCCAGATATCTCCCATCTCATTCCACAAACTACTACACCCACACGCACTTGAGTGACAGACACTCAATGATCCACACAAAACAATAACACCCAGAGTAAATATATTAACTTAAAACGCCAATCCCGAAATCAAACAAAGCCACACATCAAAACCGAACATCTCACCGATAGCAAGGCGAAAAGGGAGGGAAAAACTAGGAAAACAACGCCCCATTTCTCATGAACCTTCATTCGGTAAACAAAAAGGCGTGGAAGATAGAAAAAGAGAAGAAAAAGAATACTAAGGGAGAAGTTTACACCACAAGCCACCCCCTCAAGCTAATACCGAAGTTAACAAGTCGAACCGCCACACCCAACAAAAGGGATGAGATAAAAAACATCATTTGAAGAAGATAAGGAAAAAAGGAAAAGGAAATTACTAATCTACTTCCACCTAATCCTCCCGGTATCCTTTTCCTTCCCCTCACCGCTGCTCTCCGCATCCTTTTCAACCCTTCTCTTAGGCGCAGCCAGCATGTTCAGTCTACTCCTCAGAAGTATAGCTTTTCCACGGCTCATGAGGGACTTCTTCTTCATCGCAGGGGTCCCCGCAGCAACCATCGTGGCCTCCTTAGCTTCCGTAGCCTTCGCTGTAGGCTCCTCAGCAGGGGCAAATTTCAACCTCTTCCTTGCACCACTCTCTTGTACCGTATCCATAGCTTCTCCATCCTCAGCGCCGTTACCACCACTATCATCATCGCTGTGGGGAGCTTTACGTTTCTCAGCGGGTGCAGCAGCGACAGGAACCCATTCCATAGCCTTTCTGCGGGCTATTCCTACGAATGGGTCTTCCGCGCTCATCTTCATGGGGGTCAATAATGGGGTTGGAGCTGTTGGGGTGCTTTTGTTGAGGTTGTAGTTCAGGGAGTGCATGTCGCTGAGACGTTTGTAGCCTATCCCAGCGCCTTTGCTTCTAAAGGTGAAACCGTCCGTCTTGGGCGGGGCGAGGGGGTTGGTTTCTTTCTTCGGGGTGTCAATGCTTGGGAGTTTGGTGTGCCGATTTAGTGGTGCGGCGGTGCTAGGTGCTGAATCTGTATCCTCCACAACTGGAGTAGTTACAGCACTCGGAATCTTCGAAGGAGTGCCACTGGCCTGAACAAAACTAGCAAGTCTAGTAGCAGGCGTAAGGTTCAATCTTCCACCCATGGAAATCTTCGCAACAGTCGCAGGGCGTTTCTTGAACCCCTTCATCGGGGTCATGCCCAGTCTCGGAATCCCGCTCGGCTTGCTGGGCAAGATGGTCTTCTCCTCATTAACAGCGGATATCTTGGTCCTCTTCATAGGACTACTGCCATCATCTTTAGCATTCCTAGGACCTTCGAGAGGCATCTTAACAGGACTCGGCGAGCTCGGCGGTCCACGATCGCCCAATTCCGCACGAGACTTAGTCCGCTTCACTCCACGCGGCATCTTCTCGATTGTAACCGGCTGTTTCGGAGTGCGCTTAGCAGCGTAGTGAGTAGTAATACTCTCCATCTTCTCAAACTGACGTCGATGGGCGTCGGAAAAACGTCTACTCCTTTTCTTTGCAATCTGTCTCACAGGTGTAGCAGCTGCCGCAGTTGCCGGGGGAACTGAAGGGACTAATTCCTCGACCTTCTTCTTCTCACCAGTCTTGATTACACGGAACTCAAATCCAGTACTAGGGACTTTAAGCTTCTGTGCGGGCTTAACAAGAGCAGTGGCCTCATCCTCAAGCTTCTCGGAGAGATTACCAAGTTTCTTCCCGGTTGTCGCTGCGTATGTCGGAATACGACTGTTCGCTTTCGGAGTGGTGAGCGGGATATCCGGATGCTGGACTTTGGCTAAAGAAGGGTATTCGAGCTTTGCCAGGGATGGGTATTCGAGAGTCGTAGCGGGGGTAGCATTGGAATTGAGTTTTGAAGAGGCTTCTGCGATTCGATCGAGTGCCGACTATAGTCAATCCATTCATTAACACCACCAGACATACCACCGGGATTGAGGAGTAAGAATAATTCACCTTAGGAGTAACAGGCGAAGTACCATTTGCCTCCATAGACCTTAAACGAGCCATGACTAACAAATATAAAAAAAATAACCGGAGCAGTTGTTGGACTTCTTCTATGTGAAGTAGAGATTTTTGAACCGAATAAGCAATTCAGGGGGGGGCAGAGCTTATATGCATGCAAATGCAAAGGAGAGATAAAAACACACACACGAACTGCTCTAGCTGCGTTGTACAACCTGCAGTAGTAGATGCGCGATGATGTGTTGAATGAAAGGATGATGTGGGAAGTAGCGAGTGGAGGATTGAGAGGGGGCGGCAGAAGGTGGAGGGGGAGGGAAGGGAAGGGAGGGAACCTTAAGCTGGGGCTTTTCCGTGGTCGTGAGGTGTTTGTTTTGGTGTGGTACTATTGTAAAACATGGAGTGCGGCGGAGCCGCACCGCGGTGGTCGCCAGGGCAACGGCATGTTTTCGGCAATCGAACCAGAGCTCTATTAATACCGTATCATGGTAGCGTACCGGTACTAGAACCAATAAGTCAACAGGGTTTTCAAGTCAAGTGATGAGAGCGCAGGAGCATTGGGCGCCAAAGTTTCACCATGCAATACAGCCACTTGTACCATACTTTTGATAACCACTACAACTATCTGCCGGCTAGCCCTTACAGATTCCCTACTAGGCATTCATGAATCTTTAGGTAGTTAATAAACGAGCATCTATTCTTGCTCTAGCACAGTACAATTGTGTTGTCACAATCGGCCACTTGAAGGCACCTAGATTGGAACCACTTGATGAAGCGCCTTGAGCCATGTATCTCGACTACCTAAGACTATCAGGGAAACGTTTCGTAAGCACATACCCCACCAAGGCCATTTTTCAACCCCAAAGAAACTACAGCACAACATCCAAGCGTTAGCAATCAACTCAATTGTGGTACCCGGGATTTCAAAGAGATAGGAAGAAAAACATACCTTCCTAGCCTCCGCATCATCAACCTCTACCCTCTCACTCTCCCCTTTGGTAATCAACCCCAACTTGTTATACCGAATCTCATCCCAACACTCCATTCTATCCCCATCTAATTCCCCAGAAACTATGGCCTTTTTCAACCCCTGCAAAACCTTATTATACATCCCAGGCTCATCATATTCGATATACTCCTCCCTCATAACCTTCAAAATCTCACATACACGGCCATAATTCGCATCCGCGAGGGAGTACCTGATGAGCTCCTTTAGCACAGCGAGCATCTCCTTCCCTGCCTCCTCGAGATCGGACAGATCTTCTGTTGTCCGTAGCCTGTTCTTAAAGTCCGGTATCGGGTTCGTTGATGAGATCTTTGCTTTCTTGGGGACCGAAGAAGCAGCAGAGGTGAGGAGGGCTTCAACGTCTAGGCCCGATTTAGGGACGGGCTGTTCACGGCCACGCTTTCGGCCGGCGACTTTGGGGTCTACCTTTTTCACATCGCTTGCTTCGATTAATTTTTCCAGAGTGGCTGTTGAGGCCTCAAGGAGATTTTCTGGCGGGTGATCGTATTTAGTTAGGATTTCGTGCACTGGCGGTAGTGCCTCGTTCGGGCGGACAGCTCTCCATCTCACGACCTGGTTTATCCTGTGGAGAGTGGGGGAGAAGGTTTCGTCCACTGTTGCGTATTCAGGCTCGTCATCGTCATCATTCGCCACCATAAGATCCATTTTGTCAACGTAGTCGCTCATCAGCTTCTCCATGTCTGGCGTTGGGAGAAAGCGATGCTTCTCCAGAACTTTTCCAGAAATAGTTCTGACCCTGTTCAACGGTGGAAACTTGTAATGCCTCACATCTTCAGCAAACGGAACTTGAACATCAATGAGGCATTCGTAATCCGCATCAATGAATGGTGCTAAAAGTACCAATACCGGGGCGACATTCTTTTTGGTAACCAGTCGAGCAAGCGCATACGACTCCAATTCGAAAAGTGCATGGATGAGCGACGACAATGCCATAGCAGCCTTCGGATTGTCCTTCGCTCCAACAATGACGTTCGTGGTAGACATGCTGAAATACCTCCTGTACTTCTCCACAGGCACAAACCCGACGATCTGCAACCCAGGTTCTGTCTCCAAAATTGTGATAGCTTCGTCGGTAGCACTGATCGGCACAACCGTCCTTCCGTAATTATACCCCTTCTCCATCTGCTCCTTCTCGATATCCATCATTCCCCCAGCGGCAGCGTCGTCCTCGATTTGGTATGCCCTAGCATTCTTGACAGCCTGTAAATCTGTGCCTTTCGATGCTGGACCATCGCCAGATACTTCACCACCAGAGCCTGGCTTCTCAGTCTTGGTAGTATACGAGCTCGCACTGATGGGTTTTGCGATAGCAGTGCGAGGATATCGCTCGACGTTGATGGAGAAGGCGGTATCATATGTTTCCAGATTGCCAAGGGTCAGTTCCCCACGGAACGACGCTACCGGGCGAACCTTCTTCAGTCGTGGTTTCCCAAGTTCATATATAGCTTCCGCAAGTGTGCCAAAGACGCCCAGCTCCTGGTCCCCTTCGTTGCACGCTTCAACCATTTTTTTGATGACTTTCTCATTTCGTGCCTGCAATGGTATTCATTAGTAAAACAACCCCCCGGTCACACTTGCAGCAATTCCTAAAAATGGGAAAAGGAGCCCACCTTCTTAGGACCCTTCCCCCCCTCTACAAACCCATACTCCTCATCATCGAAATCAACACCCCTAAAAACCATACCAGCATTAACCCCAATCCCACACCCTCCTCTACTTCCGCAAAACAACCAGAAAGAAAGTGAAAACATACAGCACCGTAAGATTAATCCCCTCCTCCTGAATCTGCCGGACAATCTCCTCGCACCCATCATCATCCCATTCCCCTCGCCCATCCGTCACGAGCACAACATTCCTAATATACTTCAACTTCCGACAATACTTCATAATCATGTCCACGGCTATACAAATCGCCGAAAACCCATCCCCCCCCCTCCCCTTCCCACGACTGGGCACAAGCGCTCTCTTTAAATCTCTGACGTGATCCATCAAAAACTGCCCAATCGGTGCCAGAACGCAGATATTCTCATAGCCGTCTGCCGTGGCCATAGTGTTGTCAGTGTTCTCCGTGCGGAAGCCCACCACGCCGATCACATCGGTTTTACGACCCGTGGACATAGTCGCAGTGATTCTGTCCCAGATATAGGTTAGGGCATAGTCCAGGTCAGACTCGCCCCGTGAGGGGTGCACGCGGGAGAGGGTCGGGCCGAGGTCTATTATGTAGACCGTTGCTTGTTTGTCCGCCATTTTTATGGCCTTGTTTTCTTTCTTTGCTTTGCTTTGCTTCTTCTTCTTATGATATTTGTTAATGATAGTGCTGTTATAGCGGATGGATAGAGAGGATTTGGCGGTGGTATATTGTATTTGGGAGGGGCTGCGGGGGTGAAAATGGGAGAAATGAGAGAACGCGTTGGTTGTGGCAGGGAAGACGTGAACAGAATGTCATGCTCACGCTTAGTATGCCTGATATGGTTAGGCGTTGGTTGACGCGACCTTGCGAATCTGAGTCACGGGGTGGTCAGTGGTTGCCGGCTGTGGCTGAACCCTTCTGGCCTCCACAGGGCGATGCTCCGGAGCTTAAGCCCTGCCCAAGCAAACCACCACTACTAGCATGACATGCAAGGGATATGCATTATCTACTTTAGTAATGCATCCAGATTTATCACGAGCACACGTAGACTACCCAAATCCTGATTCCTTTATCCTCGCAGTTTAAGTTATAATAAAATAGAACAATTCAAAACGATCAACCCGCCAATCCAGGCCCTCACGCCCATCACAATTCCGTTCCCATGCAGCACATCACAGAAGGAATCGAATGAACCAACAAACATAGCACAGAACAAGAATGAAGACAAAGGGAAACAAGACCCTCAGAACTTACGGTAAACTCCGTCGCAACCACCGCCTAGTTTGCATGATATGCCTTTCGACACCCAACGGAGCCTAATCAGTGGCTCCGGGAAGCAAAGCCTGTCTAGTCCTCTCCCTCTCCCTCTCCCTCTCCCTCTCCCGTTGTTCCCTCCCGAGTTCCTGTCTACTGTATCTTGTAGTAAGGCAAAATATGAAAGGTGGTGGAGTGAGTTCTAGAAAAAAATGTTAATCAATTAAACAGCGAATGGTGAGCAAAGTGGCTTAAATACCGTTGAACAGGAAAGTGCCGTAAACCAAGAGCGAGAATCCAACAATTTGGAGCCACTTGAAGCTCTCCCAGTGGAGTGCCAGGGACACCATCCAGATAAACAAGGTGCGGCAAGTGTCGATAATACTTCTGGCAGTGGCGGAAATTGAACGAGTGACCGAAATACCAAAGTAATTGAATCCACCAATAGAGACCATAATAGCGATCGAGGAGATGGCAACCTCCCTATACTGCGTAATCTCTTTGAAGCCCTCGACAGCATCGAAGTAGCCAAACCGTCCCTTGGGTGTCTGCCCAATGGTGTAGTGGAGAATCCCCATTCCGACGACAGTGACAAGGAATCCGAAGATTCCTTCCCAGCCAACAACTTTCAAGGGTTCCAAGGCATAGTGCTCGAGGATGTGCTCTTCAACGACAAACTGGGTGGCGGTAAATATCTGGGCTCCTGCGATGAGAAGAACACCAATAATTGTCTTGACAGCAATCGGAACATTCGGAGTAGAAGTAACCAAGATATGGTCGCCCTTGACTGGTTGCTCCTCTTTCCAAAGAGCACCAGCTAGACCGACAATGCCAACACCAATCATGACAAGGAAGAGAGCGAACCACTGGAAACCACGTAGGTGACGCTTGAGGAAGAGGACACTGAAGAGACCGACGAAAAGTACAAGAGCGCCACGGGTCATCTGGTAGACTAAGAAGCCCAGTTAGCATAGGACTCATGCACAACAGTTTTCGGTGACTTACTACTCGCAGCAACAAAGAGTAACCCAACATTCATAAGTCTAAATTATTTCAGCCAAAAGCCCTGCCTCAAACAACTGGACCACCTACGTAGTTCCTGCAATATCACAGCAAGCCGGAATCGCAAGCAGAAAGATCTTAAAGCCAGAAATTGGAACACGGCCATCAAGACTCGCTACCAACGGCTTGACAGCAGGACTGGGGCTAGAGGTCCCATCGGCGGGTCCAGCAGTAGCATCATCCCCCGCACCAACAGGCTCGTACCCAGCGCTCTTGCGTTGGCGATTGCGAATGCATTGTTTGATGGAAAAGAGCCCGACGATCAGCCAACAGCCTGTTATACAGTCAGTAAACTGCTTTCAGTCCACAGAACGTGAATATGTACCCATCTCGCCAATAAACATCTGTAGCCTATATGTCACCGAATCAGCCCCCATTTCTTCGCACATGGCACTCGCTACTAGACAGGATGTAGTGCTTACGTCTGCATAACTGGCTGCTCGAAGACATGTCGCTTTGAGATATCTGGGTCATCGCAGTTACGAACACACTGCATATCTTGATACTTAGTCAATAAAGTGTTTGCAACGCCCGTCACCAGCATCTAAATATTCCCGTCAGCTGCGTTACTTTTCAAAGCTCGTCAAGGGCAAACGTACGCCGGTCACTAGTAGCGCGAGAACCGCTCTGCGAGCCATGTTTAAAGCTGATATTGTTTTTCCGCGTCGGCGGTATTGTTCTGCGGAGTCGGGCCAAAGTGGAGAGAGTTGTGGTGGAAGTGGAGAAGAAGGGGGGAGGAGGAGAAGGGAAGATGATGTGTCTTTGTGTCGTGGTTCGCTGTCTTTGTTGGTGGAGTTGTTCGTGTGAGAGCGCTAGCGTCGTGGAGGCGACCACTCAGACCGGTGCCTCGCTGGGGTGCCGAAGTTGTGATCATCGAGACAATCAACCTGTCAGGCACGAATTTGCACAACTATGTAATAAATGATTCCAATAAAACGTGAAACATTTGGAAAACAGTCGATTAAATACACCACTGCCTTCAGCTTAATATATTAAAGGAGTTATGCATTTAATACATATTTCAAGAGGATTCCATCTAGACCAGTGTTCTTCCCGAGTGAAAACATATGATTTCATCCCTTGGTCTGGTGTCAACCCCGGCACTGATCGACAACTCCGCGATCCCGCAGCCCAACCTAGGGAAGTCCAATCTAGGATATTCACGGATCAAATAATGCTATCGCAAGTACTTCATTACCGGTAACTAAATATCAGACACTACATTACGGGAGGGGCCTGGGAATGAGTCACCAAGTTCTGTATTTCGTGGCATACAAGCATGATACCGATATCAGTAATGGTATATCAATTGATAGCACGCCCACAGGATCCTTTAGACACAACCTATTCTCGTGCCTAGCCCAACAAACAAGCTCCACCAAGTTACCATCTGATTTTATTCCCAAGAATAACGCCATACCACCCAGTCGCCAACAACCCAATCATGTTAATTAAGCTACTAGCTCCGTGCATCGTTCCAAACCTCTTATTTAAGGCCGCCATTTTCTCGCTCTTGGGTCCATCATCGTAATATTTCTTCCCCTCCTTGATCTCTTGAACCTTGCGCTCGTGCATAATCTTTGTGACGGCCGGGCCAATCACAGTCAGATTTGCCAGGGACGCACCGAGAACAATCAGTAGGGGAAGCCCGGCATTACAGAAGTGCGGAGACGAAGGGCTAATGAGGGAGGTTGGCGACATGGAGGGGTGGGTTAGGAGGAGGACGGCCGGGAGAACGGCTTGGAGAGTGAAGTAAACTGGGAAGATCTTTTGTTGGAGTTGAGAGAATTGAGGGCGGGGGAGAGCTTTGTAGGCCATAGCTCCGCTTATAAATGACTGGACAGGAATTAGCTTTGTTGTCTGGGGAGTAGAGGGCACAGGTGGCTCACCTGGTAGAACTGAGATCCCAAAAGGGTGGCGAAGGCGAAGACATGAACCGGTCCGGAGTGGAGGAGAGTCGAGAGAGTGGCAGGCATCTTGAAAGTTTGTGAGAGAACCGAGATAAATTCCGGCTGCGGTAAAGAAGCTTGGTTGAGGGGGTTTCGTGGGCTCTTGTTTTGATCAGCAGTTGTCACCAGAGTTGATGATGCGACGTCGTTAGATCCGACTTCGTTGAATGCTCCGCTCCCCCAAACGAGCACCAGATCTGGATCTTATCAGGTAATTTTATAATGGCTGCAATCCCTCCCTTAGCTCTCGGAGGTATAATACTGTAATGTGCAGTCCCCTATGTGCTTTTAGTTTAGATATTCAGTACGAGTATTGTACAGTATTCATTTGAACCGAATTTCACCACCTTTTAGTGCTATTTTGTCATCTGGTCTTCAAGGAGTGGGGTCTTGAGGATTTTGGTCACTCAATGGTGACCCATCGCGACACAATTTCACATATTCAACAAACTACGGTTACAATAAATTCAGAGAAATTGATATGATATACCAGCAGGTGTGCGATCCCATATAGAGACCTAGCTTATGGGCTTAGGGACCTATCATTATTGCGAGCAATCTTCGTCACAGAGGTTGATGGGGTCTAGGGTGAGTACGCCCTACTTGGCTAAATACGGTATTATGGTACCGTACTCGTAGGCGAAAGGAGATCCACTTATCTCTTTTTCGATTCCACATACCAGCACCCCTGGAACCGGTACTGTACGGTATGTTTTGCAATGAGAATTTAATGATGAATAGGGAAGGCTACAGGCTACAAATCTCAATCGTGGTCTGGCCATAATTCGTTCAAGAGGGGATTTTTAGGTTGTTTTCCGACTTATTCTTTGCGCCGCATGGATCAAAGAGAGTGGATGGGAAGAATAAGTTAATGGTTGCCCATTTTGCCTAGAGCTGAGATACCACAGCGGGACCTTTCGATTTGCCATCATGTCTCCCTGAGGTCGGTAAAATCGGGAACCAGAGGCAAAATTTCTCGAGGAGGACTAGGACTTTCCTGATATGGCATAACCTGAGGACTCTGGCCTTGTTTGATCACATTAACTGGGTTTCGCGATACCATTAACTTGCTAAAATAAACCCATCGCGGGCTGATGCTGAGATTTATAGGGATAATGCGATAGCGAATCGTAAGTATGATACCTTCACGGTATTGGGCATCTCACTCAATGACACGGACCACCCCTACGCCCCACCCCGATGCGATGTTTACGCAGGTAATTTGACCCACCAGCACTGTGTCTTTATTCCTGCGGGTTCTGGAGCCTCATCTTCCTCCTCGAGCACTCGAGCGCCCAGGAGCACTAAAACGGCATTGATTTAGCAGTATTCTGCGAGTAGATCAGACGAAGGCGTGCAATCGGACACAATGGTCAATGGTTAACTTACAGCCTATGAACGAAGGGATGAGCGAGAAAAAAAGCTTCCTTACCTACCGAAGCCAGCATGCTTATGATATTATAAAACGGGGAGAGAGAGCGCCGCTCGTGCACGGGTGCCTGTTCACCCCCGCATCGTACTCAAGCCACAGCCCCCAACTCCACCTCAACCCCGTCTTATCATCGATCCTCCATCTTCAAGTCTAACCAACAAATGCTATCAGCTACAGCTCCTAAACCCACCTTCGAACCGCCCATGGCTACCATTGCACCCACAACACCTCAACCCCTAGCTTTAGGTCGTAAAAAAATCCGTATAGTCTGCATATCCGACACTCACAATACCCAGCTCAAACCTCCAGATGGAGATGTCCTGATCCACGCCGGGGACATGACCAACGCCGGTTCCCGCACAGAGCTCAAGAAAGCCATCGAGTGGATAAGTGGGTTGAACCACGAGGTGAAAATAGTGGTTGCGGGTTACTTGGCTCCCTGGCCCTGGTGATTTTAATATAGCTAATAGGGAAAGTTTGGTAGGGAACCACGATGGAGTCACCCTCGATCCGATATTTTCTAAAGAATTCAGAGACCACTTCCACAGCGATAACCCCCAATCTCACGAGGAAAACTTACGACTATTCGTTAGTAATGAAGTGAGGGATCGGGGTGTTATATATCTGAATCACGAGGCTGAGAAAGTTGTATTAAAAGACGGGCGAACATTCAAAGTTTTTGGTTCGCCATGGAGCAAGAAGGGTGGTATATGGGGGTTCGGGTACGATGAGCCATACCACTTGGGCGAGAGTTTGTGGGCTGATATTCCGGCGGATACCGACGTTTGACTCCACCCCATATAACTGAGCGATTGTTGAAAACTAACTATTTAGGTTATGGTAACTCACGGTCCGCCTAAGAATCACCTTGACGGCCCACAAGCCCCCAAAATCGGTTGTGAGTGCCTTCGACAGGCACTCTGGAACGTCCGTCCGGCGTTGCATGTATTCGGCCACGTCCACCAAGGGCGAGGCGTAGAAATGGTTAAATGGGACATCCGATCCCACCGTACTCAGTACAAGGAGCTCTCCACTACCAGAATTTTAGATCCTGCACCGGAGAGAAAAAAGCTGTTTAAGGTCGATTTGACTCAGATTGCGGAAAGGGAAGAGACTTGCTTAGTGAATGCTGCGATTGTTATGCAGCCTTGGAGGAAGGGGATTGGACATGCTGGGCGAAATAAAGCCATTGTTGTAGACCTTATGGTTGATGTGGCGGACCTGCAGGGCGGGCCCGGAGATAAAGCGGTGGAGGGGAGCAGGCCCAGTACAGGGGGGGGGGTTTCAAGGGCCCAGGCCAGCACTGGGAGCCAAGAGGTTGAAAATGTCCGTGTGGTGTCTTAGTACGCCTGAAGTAATTGTGGGCTGTCCCCTCGCATGGCTCCGGATGAACAATTACCGGTAACAGGTTGCAAGCGCCCCCGATGGCGGGATGGGGATGACCTTGAGCGTATTTTATGAATAGTGTATAATCTATCTGCTAGCGTGGAGCAAACTGCGCAACCACTTATCGGGGCGTTGGCACCTTGGGTTTCGGAGAAAATATATCCACAACCACGACCAGTTAAATCCCATACATGTGTGTTCATGTGTAATCTCTCACAAGTTCCCTTAGAGAATTTTGTCGGGGCACTCCGCAACCCCCTCACCAGCATCCGCAATTCACAACCTTTTGGCCTTGAGCAATTTCACCTAGAAATCTCCTCCATAACCACACAATAGGACTACACCTATCCCTAAACATACATTCCCTAATCTATGCCATAGTCAGGCGGTCAACAGAATCTCGCCTAAGCACTAATCTTATCCCCCAGATGTAGACCTACGAAAAGCACCCTCTGTGGACCCAAATGCAACCCGAGTGATAATGAGTGATGCCACGCACTTTTTGAGAAAGGATCTGGCAACGCGGGAAAACGCTGAAAACCCCAGAGCACTCGCCATGGCATCATATCAAGATAAGTAGCTGGCATCATCCGTCGTGTGTAGGTGCGGGTGCGGTGTGAGTGACAGGAGTTGGATGTGGGCTCGTAGCACCGGCTTGGGAGTCGGCGTGGCGTCATGAGTGAGTTTACCATGACTCTTGAAGACCGGTCATAACACTCTTCCGTGATACACTCATCAGTGTGTCTGCTCCAGGCAGCCTCCGGCTGCATATCTACCGCCTACAATCCGTGACCCTCCAAATCCCGTCTTTCCCACACCCAAGCCCACCTTTCCTCATCATTGATATTCCGGGTATGATTTCTCCTTTAGCCCCGAGGAGACCTTATCATTAGTTATCAGTGATCGAAACTTATAATCTCTCTTATCTTGGGAATATCAATGCGCCCGAAATTCACAATTGGGATCATGTTGCGGTGGAAGGCTTGATAGGGTAAACATCTCATTCCAACTACAGCGACGACTCCCTTCATATGACAAAAATGGACGGACTAGTTGTAGCTTATTCCTTTGGTGGTTTTGCTACTAGAGGAAATTGCAATACCTCCTCAAGAAGAGGTTACCCCTAATTCATAAATTCCAATCAGGTTGGCTGCAATGGCGGGTTCTGATCGTCCTGCATCATACCTAGCTAGCCTCAGGAGTTATAAGATGTTTAAGAGACCGACTAACACATATTATATACTGCAATTTTATCAGGAAGGGGCTGGGGGTTGACTTTCCCCTCATCACGAGTTGTCATAAGATTGAATGGTCCTTTAGCTAAGAGAAAAATGATAGATCCTCCCTTGTGAGCACTGGGAGATTGAAGTGAAAACCTTGGGTTTCCCCGGCAAGGCTGTAGGGTGAACCGGTCCTACGGGGTGGTATGGTCCTACTCTGGATCATCCATCCGGGGAGGAGGCCTGCCATCGGCCGGGCAGCAGAAGAAAAGAGAGAAGGAGGAAAGGGGGGGGGTGCGCTTCGTTCAGTTTGGAAAAACAACTGCGAATACAAACTCTACTACGCCAGTGAGTGGATCGGTTGTCTCTGGGGGCGGCCACAAAACAGCATTCTCGTTCTCGCTTCGCCTTGTAAAATGGCGGTTTTCTCGGAAAAAAGAAACACGTATGAGATTCCTAGTAAAGGATATAAAATCAACTCAGGTCCCTAATAGTTGCAAATGGGTTGAAGCTTCTAACAGAAGTCGTCTCGGAGTTCCATCATCCGAAGCGGTGTTGGAGGGTTCCCACCCGGGGCCCCGGGGGAAGGTCTTCTGGAATGCACTTCCATTACAATTATAGTACAAGCTCTTAGAGCCTCCCCACACGGAATCGCGGAATCCGGACATTAAAAAGAGATACGTGATATTGGCAAGCATCAACTGGGGCCCGCTAGCACTCTGTACGGATTGGACATCTGTTGTCACAAGATATCACTCGAGTCGGTGTTCCTGAGCAACTAACTTAGGTCGCTGCACCATCCAAGAGCTCGTGACAAACCGACCTGAAAGTCAAGCACAATTTCTTGCGCCACCTTCTGGTAGATGTAAAATCTTTTAGTCTTACGTAATTCGGTGTATGAGTGTGTTTGAACTGAAGCTCTGGAACAACGTTACACGACCCCCAAAATCCTTCCCAAGATAGGGCCAGAGAAAAAAGAAAAACTTGACCATTTTCCCGTGCTAATCTTGGAGTTCTAAGCACAGTACCGTATTCCTCTGAACGTGAGGGGGCTTTAGCATTACTCGAGTACAGTACTATGTTGCGGCTGGGACATATAAATTCCTTTCCTGAAGATATATTTGTTCCAGATCCCCGTGTGATAGGGGCCTTCGCCCCCTCCTCATGCGCGGGGGAATATCCAATGAGTATCACATGCCCACAATCCCCTAACCATCTCAAACCCTTTGGCTGGCCACAGTATTCAAGTGGGATCCTACACAAATCCTTCGAGTTCCTTTCCCGTGAGGGGCTTAGCACCCACACTTCCTTGCTGTGCTGGCTTCTGCTCGCTGTGACAAAGGCTGGGAGGGAAGGCAACCTGCTGTTGCTGTGTTGCTTCCTTCAACAAGGTAAGCTTCTTCCTCACGCTGGCGTCAGCCTCGGCCCGCTGCACGCCCCCCCCCCTTACTCGGTCGAGCATAGCTCATATACACCCCAGTGCCAATGAAGTACCGGTACCGTAGGAGTATTCCAGGCAACCAAGATGGGCTCTCATACTCATGTGCTTGTATTACCTGTTTGTTAAAAGACTCCAAAATGGGATGAAAGTACGTGATTCGGTTCCCGTTTAAATGATGCCTTCGCAGCTTCCAGATTTTGTAGGGACTCTCTTAACCTGGGAGAAGGACGTGTGACTCACTTTCAAGAGCCTTTAGGGAATAGCCACCGTAAAAAAAACTCTTGAAATCCGCGATCTTCTTCAGCCCTATAATCCCCAGGTCCAGGTCCAGGTCCAGAGCCCCAGGGAAGGAATGACCATTTTCTAACCCGATATAAGATCATCCCATGGTATGCGTTGAGTCTCATTAACAGTTCTTCACGGTTTTGTTAACCTTCTAAAATACACAGGCTGATTTCTGCTGGTAACCCGGTAAACCTACCCTCTGGGGTGACAATATATGTTGATTGACGAACATGAGTCCTCCATGAATGCCAGCGCTGGATTACTGGTTCCTAGGCAGGGTGTCTCTTACTCTACCGTAGATGCCAAAGCTGTTCCGTATCTATCTTGCAACATGGTCTCAGTTCAATTGACTGTTTGGGAATATTGTTGGGGAAGAGGATTTCATGAGACGTACCCTCCCGTTAGAAAAGTCTCCTGACCGCACTGGTCCATTCATGCAGTTGAGGTTGTTGCTCGGCAGGCACCAACATGCTAGGCCAGCGACGACTGATGAAACTTAAAGGAATTCACGAAGGAGGAAAAGGAACAAAAGTGCAATCGTAATAGACTCTAAGCGGAGTGGCGAAAGATGGAGAAACGGTGAACCAGATAGCCGTATTCTTTCTAGCTAAGGACAGGCCAGGAAATATATCTCTCCCTTTAGCTAACAACAACAAAACACTCCTGAAACTCAACAAACACTCCAAAGAAACACACGCAGCTAACAAAACCTGATCCTTAACGATCACAAGCAATCTAGAACCATCCTGCTGTCCCATGATTCTCCGTGATCCTAAAGTCTATGCCCTGCCAGTGTACCAACTCCTATATGCCTAGTGACATATGTATTATCATATATATAGGATACTATGAAAGAAACAATGAAACCAAATGCCCGATACCTCACTATGGCTAGAGACATCAACAAAGCCACGAAACCGAGATCCTATGCCTAGCAGCATAGGAAGTGAAAACAAAACCCCACTGAAGAATGCCTAACCACCTGAAACTACAAAGATACATGCCCTATAACCGGATCTCTCCTGGCCGCATATCCGCATATATATTAAACATGCGTAACCGCATAACCGCATAACCGCATGCCCTATGGGCAATCCAACAGCGACCACATGAGTGGACTAGCCATGGCTAAGGGGGGCTTTTCGAACGGAGATCTATCATACTTGATAGTATCCCCCGGAGGCCCAGACTGGCCACCTCCCCCCCCCATTAATCGAGAAGGAAAGGATGGGCTAGTATTATACCGGTAGTTCAGGGGGGTGTCAAAGTGTTGTGTGCGTTTGGCGGTTTGGCAGTTTTGCATCGAGTGATACTCCAGGTAATCGCCTTAAGGCTACCTACCGCCAGGGAATGGATAAAGGAATAGTAAATAGTAATTTTCGCTCTAGTGAGCAACCGCTGATCAGTGTTTTTTTTTTTTTTTATAAAAAAAAGGATATCTTGCTTATCGTATAAGAGAAGTTTGCCAACTCCTGCTGCCGCTGCTGCGACTGTGTATATCGCGAGTCATGCTGGAAGCCTGGGGACTTAAAGGAGTTATCATATGAAGAATAGGCACAGGTATTATGCAACCCAACTGACCTTACTCACCAGTGTGCGGGTACCTGGGCACTGCTCGGTCATCTACTCCCGTGGCGCATGAATCATTGGGCTCCTCCCTGTGCACGGCCTAATACACACATTTCCCCTTGCTCCGCCGGGTTATTGTTGCCCCAATCCCGTTTTCTGTTCTGAGCACGAGAATAGAGTGCGGGTGGTAGGCCATTATTGATATAACATTATAATAATAATATTTTTATTCTTTTGAGGTCACAAAATTAGCTAACATACCGGTACAAGCTGCCAATTTAGTAATATCTAGACATAGTGTTAAATCAAGTACGAGTACTTAGCACTACCGGTAGTTCTGCACTATGTTCCAGCGAGGGCAAGGATTTCCTAGTTTCAGTCAATTGGATACAAGTGAACCGGAAGTTTTCCTGGTAAGTTACTGCTCAATTTTCGAAACTCATTTTGCTTGTTTGACTGATTATGTCTATCATACCAGTACCTGGATCAGTACTGTACAGTACGGTACGAGAGGTAAAGCTATTCAGCTGGCTGACTAAACAGCAGATCGCCCAGATCTACTAACTTATCTAGGAAACAAGAACCTGCATGTCCCATCAGTTCATGGGATACAGTGGGGTCGCTTCCCCGTGGAATAGCGTTAGTGTAAGTGGTCTGTGTGTCCTATGTGGAACAGGGTGTGGACATCACACCAATCACAAAGTCATGCGATATGATTCGGCCAGAAAGCTCAGGGATTTGTTGTCTTCAGCAACCTCACTCTATCTCCACTTCTACAGTACCACGCTCCCTCCAATTTCCCTATCTCTAGAGCAGCTACCACTACCCGATTTACTGCTATATTTAGCATCTAACTGATCTTAAAAAAATTATCGATGGAGGGCTATTTTTAACAATTAGATGACTGTAATTATCGAATGCTGACGGAATCTAGCTTATCCTATCTTTGAGGTGCCCAGCCGAGGGGCGAATTTCCCTTCACTAAAAACAACTCGGTTTGCTGCTAGAGCATACCCCGGAGCGAAACTCCAAGGAGATTCCTCTGGTATAAAAGAAGCAACACCCGGGGCCCACAACTTTGAGCCGACTAGTAGGTCTATTTCGGGGCCTCAGTGATATCTTGGCTTAATCATCAGGCTCCCAGCGAAGTCTCTATCCTGCTCTTCCAACTCCCAAACCTCCCGTGGTCAATGTAGGAGCCCAAACTCAATACCAATGTGTGAGTGGGAAATATACATAACCTGTTTCTAAATGTGATAATCGTGTTGAGAAGCAGCATAATCCGACAGGGCTTGCTGTTCGCTATCGGGCTGGATAAAGTACGAGTTGGCGCATTCCGGCTCAATGCAAGGCCTCAGGCTCCATAGACCTTGTGCTAGGCTTCGAGAGCCTCTCGTGAGGAAGAAGAAAGTCCGGTAGGTATCTTTAAAAGGTTGTATTTAGATGAGATTTGTATGGGTTCAAGATGAGTTGATTCCCTAACAACCAATTATATGGGCCATCGAGTAAGAAGGCTTCTAGCATCCGAAAGTAGGTTCTTGGTATGCTGAAGATCGAAACCGTGTGCTGTCTGGTTAGTGTGATAGTTAGAAAATGCTTACATTGGCGATCCAGGTTTAGATCGACAATACTCACAAGCTTATACGACCTTCAATTGGCGATAAGTATCCTTCATATTTATCATGAGATAGTTCGCCCATGAAGAGACTTGAAATCAGCAATTTCAGGAAAGGGAGATCCGGCTTTGAGAGAGCCATCAGCAGTTGAAAAGTGAGGTGTTTGCCGATTTTTGGTGCGAAACAGTTCAATCACCAAGACTGCCCACCAGCTGTAGGTTGGTTTTCGATGGGCTTGTGAAGGAAATTTGCAATCCCCATTTATTGAGCTAAATTCCTATTATATCTCGGCATTCGAACGGAGTCCATCCCCCTACCAGCCTAAAACCGCTGGTGGGCTTGGTAAGTTCAGTCACCAGATATTATAAAAGGCATCCTTATCATTAATTCACGAAGACACTTGCCTCGGCCACCCCACATCTCACAATCCCTGGCGAAGTGTGAGACGACGAGGGAGGGCCACAGGGCTCTGTAACGGTTGGGAATTCGTTTATAACTACTGGGTTAGTTTTTGGAAAGCTTTCTGCAGGTTTATTGTTGGAGCCTAGTCAAAAGACCCTTAAAATGACACATTTCGGTGTAAATAAGCCCAATCACCAGGGCTTTTGCCTACCAGCTTCCTGTTCTAGGAAGCCCTTATCATGCTAAGATAGGCTCCCTATTGTAGAGGACGGAATCCAGCTATTTAGGTCCAGATGTACCTCACAAGAATCCTCACGTGACCGGTGTGGCCATCCTCACCCCGCCCTCCTCGGTAGCGGCAAATTGTTAGGCAATATATTGCCATGCTGATGTCTCCCGGGACCGGCAGTGGCACAACAGGCATCTTAACCTCATAATTGGAGGGGAGAGGACTATTCAAAGCTTCAGAATCAGACCGCGCGTCCCCCCACGTTGTTTTTTTGAAGAGGGCAGGATAGCTTGACCCTCATTCAAAACACATTCGCTCTATTAACGGACACCGGTATACGATGCGAGTGCTGTAGATCAGTTGCATTTGGGGAATAGACACCAGAGTTGGAGCTAGTGTTGGAAGAATGAAGACGTGGCCCGAGGATATTTATGATGATACCAACAATCTGATGGTTTAGGACAAACCCAAGACTTCTTCGCTTTGGTGTATGATAGTAAGTCGTCATCTCTGGTCGGGGCTATTTTCCGAAAACAGGTATGGGCATGCCTACCATATCCAGGGCTATGGCACCAGGAGCGATAGGGGGAACTGGGTAGCCCCCGTCCATACAGAGGCTTGTCTGAAAATATTGAACTTCCATTGCGATTCTAAACTTCAAAATAGTCTAACTGACTACTTTCTCCCAGCTAAAAAAGCACCTGGTGAGGGGGTTACACACTTCCTCTCCGCGGGTTCTAGAACCATAGTGAATCCTGGACAAGTGGATCCATGTGGGATGTGGGGTGGATACTATTCTGCGGATCATGAGCTAAGAAACATTGGGAGGAAGTAGACATTACGTATAGCCGGAGCACTTGTATAATTTACAACCCGGCAATGTTCTGCTACAGGCCCAGACGAAGCCCCTCCCTGGTACAGGCAGAAAGGAGACAGCTACATCAATACAAATAGAATAACGGGAATCCTCCCAAAACAAATAAACACAGTAAATGCCACTCAGCCTCCACAATTTTCCCTTAACCGCCTAGTAGAAACTACCGAGGACCGAAGCAATCTATCTACGGATGATAATTCACTTATTCCCGATTCTGCGGTTAGATTACAAGTATCTAGGCAGATGGGGAATGGTCATCAAGTATCACTCGGTCCATGCAACTGCTCCACACCTAAACCAGTAGTTCAGCCTCCCCACGGAACCTTCCTAGCGGGGCGCCACTTTCCCATTTCTATTTGAGCAATATCGAGTCTCTACCGAGTTCAATCGATGAGCAAACTTCAGCAGGTCAAACAGTGGCTATGTTTCAGATTTCTACAGCCGCACCCCCCCCCCCAGGTTCCCCTTGCTACTCGAGCGGTATCATTGTCAATTCAAGCCCCGCCTATCCACAAAAACTCCTAATGAGACTAATTTTCGTCACACCTGCGAATACTCGTTTTTTTGTTTTTTTTGTTAAATCCTCGGTTTATTTGTAGCTAACTAACGGGAAAATCCATGGTATCGACCCTGAGGTATGACCTGAAAACCCTAATAACAAAAGAAACTTAACAACCCCTATAACAATATAAGA
>Ga0307509_10001708_pt1 | contig 36655 bp, 20 predicted proteins | sample 10_EM_MG_FD_202245 | JGI IMG/M metagenome (GOLD analysis project Ga0307509, IMG submission 202245) | Populus trichocarpa ectomycorrhiza microbial communities from riparian zone in the Pacific Northwest, United States - 10_EM | ecosystem: Host-associated > Plants > Roots > Unclassified | place...
GATACCAATGGAGACGGGCCCATTTGTAGAAAAATTAGAAAGGCTTTATAAAGATAGAGGTGGAGAATTCATTCTTGTATCTACATTGGCATTCTTGCTAGTATAAAAGCCATTAGACGACGTGTCACTTGTCCACTCCTTTCTTGCCCGTGAAGTTATACTTGACGGAGTCGTTTTCGTGTAGTGTTTTTTCTTCAGTGTTAATCGCATCCATGGAATTCATTTACAGTGATTTTTGAAGTCGCGTGAAGACTCCATACTTCGACTGAAGGTATAATCTATGAATACTCGTCCGGGAGACACCACAAGACCTCCACTCCTCCTATCCTACCCTATCCTATCCACCACCGCCATTTTATTATTTTTCCTTTTTCTCAACCCCCCCTCCCTCCCTTGATTATTAAAGGAAGATGGCGTTCATCACTGCCACATTAGATTGAGATAAGGACGCCTTTGCATCATAAGATATTCAAAGAAAAAACACGATCAAGATCGGACATGTCATCAAACTTATAAATGCCAAAAAGAAAACCATAATTTATTTGTTTTTAGGGTTATGGCTCTCTTGAAAATATTGATCATGATCGGGGGTATTTTTGGGCACGTAAATAAACGCACTTTTCTTTTAGGTATTTAAGATTCTAATAATTTTTTCCTTTATTGCCTCTTCAGACTTGTTCCAAAACAATTCTTTTTAACCCCGGGCAAGATCAAAACTTTTACAGTGGAATTTTTTAGTTGGATTTAATTAGAATTTTTAATAAAAAATCGTATTTAGAATTATCTTAATAATTGAATTTTAAATAAATTTAATTCTTAAAAATAATAAAATATAGTTCAGAGATCACTGCACTAAAAAAAATTAATGTTAAAACTAGAAAAACCTGTCAACTTATTATTTTTTTTAAAGAATTTTAAAAATAAAAATAAAAATAAAAATAAAAATAATAAGGATAATAGATGAAATAAATTGAATTAATTTTATTTAAACTTATAAATTTTATTTATTTATTAATTTAAATTGATCTAAAAAATTGATTTTAAACGGTCTATTAAAAAAGAAGAAAAAACAGTTGAAAAGGCGACCGTGGCCAATTGCACATTTTTTAGACTGCAGAATATGCTTTGCTCTACCCTGCGAGCTTCCTTTCCCTCTGCATCTCTTGTGCTTAATCCCTTTATTACTTCTTCTGTCTTCTCCATTTTCTCTCCCATCAAAAAACATAACAAAAAAAGCTCTCTCTCTTTTTCTGCTTTGATAAGAGATGGAGCTTGTTAAAGAGCTGCTTGTGACTGGTGTTGTTGCTGTTTTGTTCTCTTTTCTGATAGCCAAACTTGTTTCTTTGGCTGCGTCTGGTGGTGATTCCAGCAGTAAAAATGCCAATCGAGAAGTTATTACTGCAGCAGAGATTGTCGGTGAAGAAGAAGGAAAAGTGATCACCGAAGAGTTACGGTTCCGTGAAAGATTGCAAGTCGAGGGGCTTATGACCGAAACTAAAACAGAATTTGTTGAACAAGCAACAGAAAAGATCGATGAATTCATCACGGGAATCTTTGCTTTCGAGAACGTTAACGAGGCCGTGAATCGCGAGGAGATACTGCTTGAAATCGAGGCGCGTGAATTGGCTCAAGAATTGATCGAGGCAATTTTAAGAGAAGAAGAGTACAAGTTAAAGGGAGGAGAATTTGACAATGAAGAGGTCAAACATGTAAATTTTGCTAGTTCAATTAATGAAAACAGAGAAGATGAATCAGTTGGAATTGAATTAGATGCTGTCGAGACTGATTTAAAAGAGAAGATGAATGAGATTGAAGTCAATGATGACGAGGATGATGATTGGGAAGGGATAGAAAGGAGTGAATTGGAGACAATGTTTGGAGAAGCAGCAAGGTTTGTTGTGGAGTCAGGAGATAAAGATGGGAGATTTGCAGGTGTAGGGAGCGATGTGCAAATGGAGTTGTATGGACTTCATAAGGTTGCCACCGAGGGGCCTTGCCTCCAGAAGCCTCCCATGGCTCTCAAGGTTTCTGCCCGTGCCAAGTGGTATTAAACTTTCCTCAATTAACTTCCCCATGTCTCCGTTTACATTTTTTTTTCTTCTTATTAATTTTACACGATTATTATTGTTCTCTTGTTTGTTAATTTGACTGAATGGGAGCAGATAAACGTTTTCCATTGAGAGAGAAGTTAGGATAAGATAGTCTCCAGGTAAAATACTTTGTTTTAATGATATAAAAAGTGAGAGTTTCCGAAATGTAGATCAGGAAAATGAAAATGCCGATAAATTGAGGCAGCTACGAGATGAACATTTGTCAAACAAGGTTAGAGTAGAGCCCTGAATTAAAAATAAATAAATGAAAATCAGAAAACGAACACATGGAAATCATTAGAAATCCACGCTTGGGCAGTTTGTATTATAAATGACGTTTTTTGTCTGTCTCCCTCTAATGTTAGGTCTACAATAGTTTTTCTTGCTTAAAAAAAAAATATATAAATTTAAAGCTTTGCTGTATCTTGAAGCTTTAAATCTTGTTGGCTATACCTGGACCTTTTCCTGGTACTGTTCCAACTGCTTAGATATAGCCAAAAATCCAGACAGCTTAGCAAACAAAATACAAGATTATGGCGTTCATCAGCTGTAATCTTTTGCTAGGTGGACTGTTAACCTAGGAAAAAGAAAATGAATGCACAGAACAACACCTTAGGGGCTGCCTGTACCAAAAAGTTACACCGTATAGTTTGATAGCTAGTTATAATAACAGGGTTGACAGCTGCTATGTATGAGTGATCGAGGGAACTGGTTACGTTGTGCAAGGAATGCTTGGCAAAGGCTGGGAAACATGAGTCCAGAGGCAGCTATGGAGCAGTATATTGTCCTTGTATCTGATAGAGCCCCAGGGTGGATGGAAGACAAACCTGGTGTAGGTATTTTCCATTGCAGCGTTCTGTTTCCTATAATGACTTTGACTGAAAAGAGTCTCTGGTTAAAATTTACTTTACAGGGAGACAGTAAACCAGGATCATCTGAAGTGACAAATCCTGTTGCTGTAACTCCAGATTTAAGTACATTTTCATCCCGGCAACCAGATTGTACAGAAGCAATGTATGTCCTAAATGTTTGGCTATTTTGATTTTTCCCCTAAATCATTTATTTGTTAGTCTTTGTTTTTTCCTGAGCTTATTATTATAACATGATAATATCACTGTGTCCTCGTGTAGGACATGTAAGAATCCAGAACCGAAGCTTGGTGCTGAAGAAAGGGATTTGACTGGGGCCTCAAACTGGATAACAGGGTATAAATCGTTAATTCATGCATATTGCATTTTCTTCCATATGCCTTTTTCTCCTAAGCTGTTGCAGGAACTTGCGGGTTCCTGAAAGGCTTTGAACTGAATCTTGTTAGTTTCATAGGACAATATGATTAGTGTGGTTTCTATGCTCTGCGCAGCAGAAGGTTAGGAAGTATTTTGGAGAAATCTTTAGTTGATGTTATTTATCGCAAGTCTGATGTAAGGTTTCTCTATAACCGCTACTTAAAAAAAAACAAGCATCAGTATTATAGTAAAAAAAAGAAAAATTTACAGGGGTTCCCCGCTATGCCTGGGGGTAGCTCAGGTGTAGGGGTATGGGAGTTTGGGTTGGGATTTTAGGTTGTTGACTTGGGGTTTTCCGTTGTACCAAAAGGAAGAAAAATGTTGGTGGTTGCTGTCTAATTTGAATAATCCGTAATTACCTCCTGGAATGTCTTTCTTCAATCATGATTGAATTCAACGAGGTTGAGAAGAAATCCCTTCAAAGAATATTTTGTACTGTCGAAAAAGAAACCACAGGCATCACACTATAAATATAAAAGATTTTTGGTATAATTGGTGGATGATGACCATTCTCTGCATCATCACATTCTTATGAGAAAACTTGTTTCTGCCACTCATTGAAATCAATTCTAATAAGATTCTTATCTAGCTTTCGTCTGCAACTTGACAATCACTAGCGACAATCTATTGGGAATCTGCCATCCATGATTTGTGTCATATTCTTGAGCATTTCTCTAATGAATTTTCATTTTAGTCGTCACTCATTTCTTTCTTATTGAAAGGTCTTACTACCAATGATCCCAATATACAAGCCACAGGGCTTACACGTAACCAATTTAATATGAAAATTTTCAGGCCGAAGAATGACAAGCATTGCTCTGCTGCTTGAAATCTCCAACCATGGAACCCTTCTCCTTTGGCTGAACCACAGACAAGACTAAATCTTGTTGCTAAGTATAATCTTTGCTTCAATTATGTAAGGTTCTTGCCTGTTTATGCTATAATTTATATGTCCTTGGAAGTGAACTATGCATTGTATGATACTAATAACGTGGGTGTGCAGTGCATTGTTGAATTTGTATATATACAACGTGTATGTATGTCCCATGATTCATCGCCCAGCTGGTTGGGATCATTGAATTATAATATATATGATGTTAATGCACCATTCTTCCTGAGGCATATTTGAGCATGCTTATGCCAGTCTTTCCGGGTAATTGTCCCGACTCGTTTTTAATTATAATCCCTGAAAAAATATGAAGCGATGTTGTGATTACGTGAAAGAATGTGTTATAAGACTTGCGCACTAATTAAGCGATTGCTGTTTGTCAAATACTTGTTACGATTATACATTCACATGCAAGTAAAGTGCTCCTCGCGTTTGGAATTGTTGGGAGGGAAAGTAGTTGCCTATAGTCTCTGTTTTTCTTCGCAAGTTAAAGTCTCCCTTTTTTTCTTTCTTTTTCCTATTTCCTTAGCATTTGCAATCCAATAATATGGGGCATCCCTTGACGCTGTTTAGGATATAGATGAGACAGGGTGGATGATATTGTGCACTTGGAGTTTAGATATGTTTAACCGAGTTAAGTTTTCTCTCTCTTTTTGGCTGTTCAGCCGAAAAAAGTAGAGAAAAATTAATCAGTCAAATAATTTGCAGAATGTCATGGTTGCTGGTATGGCAAGTTACATGACCAAGACCATTTGACTGCGCTGTGAGCTCATGATTTTGGTTCCCCGAAGTTGTCACAAGGGCTCTTAGATTTTAATTTCCCGTTCTTTGGAAGTGGACAATAAATTTGAATTCGTTTCCAAGTAATTCTGAAACGAGTTATAACTTATAAGCGAAGCTCAGAATGTGGTAAGCGTGGCCAAGTGTTAGGGATGGCTTCCATGCCTGACTGTCTTATCGCATTTCTTTGTGGTGGCCATGGATGACACCAGCACTGATTAATGTAAACGACTGCTATTTATTAGAGCATGCTGCTAAACGCTGACAAACTCACTAAGATAGAGAATACATTAAAAGCTAATTTGGAGAAATGTTATCCTTATTCCCCTGATTAGCGATGCTAGAAAAATTAGTAAATGGCATATTAAGATCGTTTTTCTGACACGGAACCAGTGCTATGGACATTGTTGTGATCATATGCCCCGCCGTCCCCGGTACCTATGCCGCCACCATAACCCGAGCCATACCTCCACCATTACCACGCCAGCGAAACCCACCTCCAAAGTGGCCATCCCCTCCAACGCCACCCCAGCCAACACCACCACCTAGGCCCACAGCATTCCCATTGGCATTGCCGTAGCCTCCACCTCCACTACCCGGCCCATAGCCATTATCGCTACCATAGCTTCGTTTTTCTTGAAACAAATAAGACTTAAGTTTTCCCTACCCAACTCTTGAATTCCTGCCCGCAAGTTTTTAGCCATGTGATATACATATATTTTCCCGGTCACGCACCATGTATTTCAGAATTTTTGTCTATAGAAGATAACCAGGTTATTTTTCACGCTATCGCTATAGCTTGGATAAAAAAAGTAGTATTTAGACCATAGAAAATCTTTCAATATTATTATTAAATTTGATATAACATTTTAAACTTGAAAACTCACGATTGAATTCTTTACTTCACTCGAGTTTTAATAAAATGAAATAAAAGCTCTCTAGCCTTATTAATTAAAAAAATCCAAATAAAAAAAAATTTAAAACAAATAACAAATTAATCATAGTCAAGTTATCAAATTCATGATTAGCCTTATCGATTGAAAAGATTCAAAGAAAAAAAATAAAATTAAAAAAAAATGACAAATTAATCATAGTCAAGTTATCAAATTCATGATTTGAGTTATAAATTTTATTGGGTTGAATGGATTTTTTTATTATATAATAAAAAATATTAAAATGAATTTACAATCAATTCAATATTAAAAAATAAATTTTAATTAAAAAAATCAACCTTAAAGAGTGAAAATGAAATAAAAAGATATAAAAAAAGAAAAAGAAAACTTAAATGATGACCTGGATGACTTAACATAGTTAGGCCTACTACAACAAAGCTCGGGCACATGGGCGTGAAATAGGCAGGTCATCCAACCTTTTAAAATACATATATACACACACACACACAAACGATTACCCATCTATTGCATAAAAGATAATATAATTCCTAGTGTTGCTTGAACCTGCGACTTTTGACTAATTAAAGACACATATTAACCAATTAAGCTACGACATAAAGAAGTTAATGGATCATTGTATTTTTAAAATTTTATTTTTTAAGCCTAAGTCTATATTAATAAAAAAAGCCTCAGACATCGTGATAACCCAACATATTTAGATTTGATTGAACGTCAAATCCAAATGACATGTGTCTGGCTTGCTTCCAGGTCCAATATTTTTAGATTCAGTTGTGTATTAAGCTTAAGTACACATAAGTCTAGCAAATTGCCAAATATAATATTATTTAATTCAGCTACGCGCTAAGCCCAATTACATATGAGTATGATGAGTTGTCATACCCAACGTCCTTGAATTCAGCCTCGCGTTAATCCTAAATGGATCCGGTGAGCTGCCACACTTAATATCATTGGGTTCAGGAGTTCAGCTATATGCTGAGCTCAAGTACATATGAGCCTGATGAGTTTCCAGACCCAAATATCTTGGGTTCAACTATGCACTAAATTTAAATAGACGTAGAACTGGTGAGCTGTCAGACTCAACATTCTTGAATTCAGCTACGCGTTTAGCTCAAATACAAATGAGCCCGATAAGCTGTCAGGTCAATCACCTTTAGATTCAGCTACGTACTGAGCTCAAATATGTATGAGTTTTGCTAATTGCTAGATCTAACGACCTTGAGTTCAGTTACGCGGTGAACCCAAATAGACGTGGGTTTGGCGAGCTGCCACACCCAACATTCTTGGATTCAACTGCGCGCCGAGTTCATGTACATACGGGTCTAGTGAGTTGCTAGACTTAATGATTTTAGGTTCAACTACACGTTGAGCCTAGACAGATATAAGTCTGGCGAGTTGTTAAACTTAACATCATTGAGTTCAACTACACTCTAAGCTTAAGTACATGTGGGCCTGACGAGATGTCAGACCCAATGTCTTTGAGTTCAGCTACGTGCTAAGCCAAAAAAGATATAGATATGACAAGCTACTAGACCCATCGCCTGAGGGCTTAGCATCGTGCCTAGTTCAAGTGAGTATGAGCCTGACGATTATTATGGGGCCCCGTGTTGCACCACGATATTTTGTTTGTTTATTTTTATTACTTTTAAACATAAAATATTTATGTCTAGAATAATTACCTTTCTACACTCTTAGAAGTATAAAAGTCTTGAAAGGATCTATCATATTTCCATCAATATTTATATTGTATAAAGGATATTTTTTCTTCATTGATATTATCTAGGGGATATTTATCCCTCGTAATTGCTATCATGAGTAAATGACATTACAACCCCTCTATTTAAGTAACATAACAAGGTTTAAGGGCTATATATACCTCTTGAAGCACCCAAGTAAAGGGTTTACAATTTCTATTTTCTAAGTATTTATAATTTAATTATCAAAGCATTAATCATGAAAAAAACAAGAACAAACACTCTTATTCTTGAAATTTAAAACTTATTCTTTTATTTATTGCAATCTATTACTTAAAAATTTTATCATCTGAGAGTCCCCAGACCTTATAAAAAAGAACTGGTTTACAGGTGTTGAGTTTTTTTACCACCATCTACTTTCCAAGTTCTAGAGAAAATAATATTAACATTTATATATAATTATCCACTATCCAAACATTAAAAAATCTTCTTCCTCATCATATTAAATCTTGAAACATTACCGGATGTTATAAAACAATTAAAGAATATATATTAACCTAGCTAGTTCAATGTACGCATGCTATTTAGTTTTGTTAATTATTTCTCGCAAGATGACGATGACAGTCGCATTGGAGGGTGGATTAAATTATTGGAGGGCTCAAATTATAAATATCATAAAGCTTTAGAAACATCATAAAATACTTTGAAAACTTTTTGCAGGCCAGTAATAATTTTTAAGGGTCTAACTTGAAAGCATGCTGAGACTAACGTAGTTTTTTTTTTTTTTTTTTTTTTTTTGTGGCAAGCCACAGCTTTATGGAGCTCTACCTTTACCTGCTCAGATAGAGCCACTCATGAAGATTTTTTAATGTCAATGAAGATTAAATTAAGATGTACGGAGATATGATTAAAAAGTTAATTTTTTCATGGTATAACTTAATCTCTTGCATGGTCTATAAGTAAGAGCAACGTTTTGTATTTAGGGATAATTGCATTATTAATTAATACACCAATGTTATACTTTTTTTTCAATTAAGGACTTAAACTTTAATTTTTTCATTTGAGTACATCAATTTTATCAAAATTCTCAATCAGGTATTTGCATCCACCCTCCTCAATTTCTTATTTATTCGATAAAGTGCCATTTATCCTTAAATCTCTCTTGATAGAATCATTAAACCACACCCAACCATTGATTCTTTCCATTATTTTCTTCTTCTCTATCCCTTTTGTTTCATGTGTCTGCCGACTAAAATGTTGATCACAGGATTTGATTGGATACCAACATGGAGAAGAAGAAGAAGAGGCATGAATGGGCAAATGGTCCTTTGTTGACATTGTTTTCGCATATTAATTATTCGGTTGTGACACTGATTCCCACAAAACCCAAAGAGTGAGGGGAAATTGGCTAGATTTATCGATGCTCATTTAAGTTTTTTTTTTTTTAATAACATAGTGATTAAGAAATATACTAAAAAATAACGTAGTTATATTTCTCAAAGTAATATATAGTTTAATGAGAGGCGCAGGCGCGTGACCGACCGCAAAAGCTGGAAAATGGCCTTTGTTATTGTAGTTATAGCTTCTTCTTTTTTTATTTTAAATTTCATATTAGAAAAAAATATTTTTTTTTAGAAATATTGAGTATATATATTAATGGGCTTTAAATTTCGCATTTAAACAAAAAAAAAAGGTCTTGTCCAGGTCACGGGTTGATCAACCGGCTCGATCGGGTTTGGCCGGGTCGTTGCACCGGCCGGTCTTTTGACAAACCCGGACCGGTCTAGCTTCCGGTTCGACCCACCAGGCCGGTCCGGGTTTAATAACTATGGTTATAAGGTCATGACGCACTTCTTGCTTGATCGCGCATGATCCACCGGCATGTTTTCTATAACTGTTATATTTTAAAAAATAAGTTATTATGATATTTTGGATATATATTCTTAGTCAATGTGTTGTTTTTGAAAAAACCACTCCATGCCAACTGCATTCTTACAAATGTGTAAGATAATAAATACTGCTATTTTAGCAACATTAATAATAATAATAAAAAACTAATAGGATCGATGTTTTATATTGTGCATTCTAAGAGCTTTCACAGTGGATCCCCACAGTACTTATTTTGTTATTTTTACTTAATTATTTAATGTTGTGTTGATTAAAAAATAAATCATCTTAAAAATTAAACTTGATGATTTATTTTTTAATAATGAGCATGGAGATTTTACGATGTTAGTGGATTTCTCATCAATCACTCGGTTGATGTTTAATTAAATAAAATAAAATAAAATTTTATTAATTTAAAAGAATTAGAATTTCACGAATCAAATTTCAAGTTTAAATAAACGTTCAGTCTTTTTTATTTGCTAGCATTAATAACAGGACTGATTTGCCCGAGCTCCACTCAAAACTCTATCTTGAAAAAATAGTTATAAAATACTACAATTTACAATTTTTTTAACCTAATTTTTCAAATCATAACAGCAAAAATGATTACAATATCAAAAGCAGATTTATTGTCAATGTTTTTATATCATATAGTTAAATAAAAGGAGTTCATGAGGAGCGGTTGGGAGATGGCTATATTTACCTTTCTCCGTTGCTAGTCCTTAAATGAAAGCTGTAATCAAACAAAAAGCAGACAAACAAGTGATGATGACTGATGGATACGTAACGAGTTACATATACAAGAATTTCAAAATAGAAGACAATGAGGCAATTATTAGTGGCGGGGCCCATTCCAGCTAGTTGTCGAAAAAAATATAGCTGTAAGATTGTGAGAAACAACCACATGGGTGTCTGTCATGATTAAACATTACAACGATTCCATTATCTAATCAAAGAAAAAGGCTCTCTTTTCCTAGGGACCTTTGATTACTTTGTGATGATTGTTAATTGGACAGCACCACCTCTTGTCCTCAGCTTTTGTTTCCATAAAGTTTTGTTTTCATAGCTCTCTTTTCTCAGCCATGCATTTACTCCATCTAGATGGCCCAAAATCTCCACCCACCACCCACCACGATTTGGCACTGATAATTGCTCATTACGGCAGTAGTTAGAGGCCATGACTTCAGTCCTTCACCAGTGCTCTTTCCACTAAACACAGGCGGATGATTATTTCGTGCAAGTGAGGTGAGGTGAGGTGAGGCGAGGGTTAAAAACACAGTATATTTTCGCCATGTCAAGCCACATGGGATAACATATATTATTGGTAGCCAAAAAATGGATCCACAGAGGCGATTGGCGTTCTTTCTGTAGTCAAGTTTAATAAAATACGCTTGTCTTGTTCAGTTTGGAAACTTCATTTTCTTTATAAGTTGCGAAAGGAAAGGAAACACTGCCTAAAAGCAGTATATCTGTTTATATTACGTTGAGTGAAAGCAGGAATCCATAATTTACGACAGATTTTAAAGCAGCTATGATTCCCATGTCACTGGCTCTTACGCGTGATGACCTGTAAAGTTTAGAAAGAATGGCAGATTTCGTGAATTCCCGCTCCCCACTGACTACTGAGGTCTATCCAATCTATCCTCTCAAGTGGGATTGTTCAGATAGAACGTGCAAATTCTGTGGCCAACTGCTCGCGGAGGATTAAGACATGGAAGCACCTGTCTAGAAAACATGTGGCTGCAAGAAGAAGTGCTTATAACTGGCAAGAAAAGAGAGTACAAATACACCCAGTAAACTGAATATTACTTGATTCACAGTGTAGCTCATCATTAACTGGGAACTTTCTCAAGTGTCCCAAGAGAAATCCAAAGACACTGGCCTTGTAATGCTGGCCAACGGCCATGAGATGGCTTCGGAATATTGGAAATCACATACGAAAACTCGTAATCCTTCAACATCGCACCCCTGTGATCGGCATCCGACTCTGTAGGAAAATGCATTACCTTTAGTGCTTGCCTTTTAAGACAGAGATACTCAATAAGCCGGCCACTAATTGGAATAACATTCAGGAATCCAGAGATAATGGTGCCACGTGGGAAAATGATTATTTAACAGCCATCAATACCTTGCATTTCTACTCTAGGACTGCTTTTACTCGTGCATATATCTGTCCCTAACTGTAGTATCAAAACTTGATTGGTTTCCATATATAAGAAAACCAGAGTATATTACACTAGTGCCATTGCAGAAGATTTGAAGAGTTAAACAACTAGTTATAAAGCACTGCTAAATTTGATAAGCTTCATAACCTTCTCCGCTAGCTCCAATTCCTATTCGGAGTTCTAGACAACAATTCATTCGAGCCAAACCAGGTTTCATCCTGTTATATATATAAACCCCGTGGAGACCGACCTAGGAGCCAAGAGAATCTTCCCTATTCCTATGCAAACCTCAGTTTCTATTCTCCCTGCACTTTAAAACAGGATAAGTTACCAGAAGTATAACATTTTATATACTGCCTGAATTCTCCAATATGAGGTCGGAAAGACATGTCATGAAGATGAAAGACTTGAAGTTCGGGCCTCAACTGATAGCTACACTTCTGGTTCTGTGCTTCTGTTACACGTATGCGGTAGCAGAAGTGAAGAAGCAAACGAAGAAGACTTTCATAATTCAAATGGACAAGTCCAATATGCCAGCGACTTACTATGATCATTTCCAATGGTATGATTCATCTTTAAAATCCGTATCAGAATCTGCTGACATGCTTTACACTTACAACAACATAATCCATGGCTTTTCCACCCAACTCACACCAGACGAAGCTGAATTACTTGAAAAACAATCCGGAATTCTATCGGTCCTACCGGAAATGATTTACAAGCTGCACACAACTCATACCCCGGAGTTCCTTGGATTGGGAAAAAGTGATGCTGTCCTCCTCCCTGCATCTGCCTCCCTAAGTGAGGTGATTGTTGGAGTACTGGACACCGGTGTCTGGCCAGAGATAAAAAGCTTTGGTGACACAGGGCTTGGCCCAATACCAAGTACCTGGAAAGGTTCTTGTCAGGTGGGTAAGAACTTCAATTCATCAAGCTGTAACCGGAAACTGATAGGTGCACAATATTTCTCAAAAGGGTATGAAGCAGCATTCGGACCTATTGACGAAACAATGGAGTCAAAATCACCAAGAGACGATGATGGCCATGGAACCCACACTGCAACTACAGCAGCTGGATCAGCTGTCTCGGGAGCTAGCCTTTTCGGGTATGCTTCTGGGATAGCACGTGGAATGGCTACAGAAGCTCGAGTAGCAGCTTACAAGGTGTGTTGGTTGGGTGGATGTTTTAGCTCTGATATTTTAGCAGCAATGGAAAAGGCTGTTGCAGATGGCGTTAATGTCATGTCAATGTCTATTGGAGGAGGACTCTCAGATTACACTCGAGATACAGTTGCGATTGGAGCTTTCCGAGCAGCAGCACAGGGAATTCTTGTCTCATGCTCGGCTGGAAATGGTGGGCCAAGTCCAGGCAGCTTGTCTAATGTCGCTCCTTGGATAACCACTGTAGGTGCTGGAACGTTGGACCGTGATTTCCCAGCCTTTGTGAGCCTTGGAGATGGTAAGAAGTACTCGGGTATATCGCTTTATAGTGGAAAGCCATTATCTGATTCGTTGGTGCCCCTGGTTTATGCTGGTAACGTGAGCAATTCCACAAGCGGCAGCCTTTGCATGATAGGAACTTTGATTCCTGCACAAGTTGCAGGGAAAATTGTGATATGTGATCGAGGGGGGAATAGCAGGGTCCAAAAGGGCTTGGTGGTGAAAGATTCTGGTGGCCTAGGGATGATTCTTGCAAACACAGAGCTGTATGGGGAAGAGCTAGTCGCTGACGCACATCTTCTTCCCACAGCCGCTGTGGGCCTAAGAACCGCAAATGCAATTAAGAATTATGCCTTCCTTGATCCAAAGCCAATGGGGACGATTGCTTCTGGAGGTACAAAGCTTGGAGTTGAACCATCGCCTGTGGTAGCGGCATTCAGTTCCAGAGGTCCAAATCTGGTCACTCCAGAAGTACTCAAACCAGACCTAATAGCACCAGGAGTCAACATACTAGCGGGATGGACTGGGGGAGCTGGCCCAACTGGGCTAACAAACGACAAGAGGCATGTAGAATTCAATATCATTTCAGGTACATCAATGTCATGTCCCCATGTAAGTGGGTTGGCTGCACTCATCAAGGCTGCTCACCAGGACTGGAGTCCAGCAGCCATTAAGTCCGCTCTCATGACCACAGCCTATGCAACATACAAAAATGGGGAAAACTTATTAGACGTGGCTACAGGAAAACCATCTACGCCATTCGATTATGGAGCTGGACATGTAAATCCAGTAGCAGCCCTTGATCCTGGCCTCGTCTATGATGCCACTGTTGATGACTACATAAGCTTCTTTTGTGCTTTAAACTATAGTGCATCAGACATTAAACAAATCACAACTAAAGACTTCATTTGCGACTCAAGCAAGAAATACAGCCTGGGGGATCTTAATTACCCATCGTTCTCTGTTCCACTACAAACTGCTTCAGGCAAGGAGGGCGGAGCTGGGGTGAAAAGTACAGTCAAATACACCAGGACTCTGACAAATGTTGGTGCTCCAGCAACATACAAGGTTTCGATGACATCACAAACTACATCTGTTAAGATGTTAGTTGAGCCAGAATCCCTGAGCTTTGCCAAAGAATATGAGAAAAAGAGTTACACGGTGACTTTTACCGCTACATCCATGCCCTCCGGTACGAACAGCTTCGCTCATCTGGAGTGGTCAGACGGGAAGCATGTTGTCCGTAGTCCAATAGCTTTCAGCTGGACATGATCCGAAATCTTGAAGAAATCCCATAAATGATTATCATTCATAGGACATGTGCCTGAATTTCTGTGTATTTTTAATCTCTTCTCTGATGTTCCAACAAATGTGCCGGTTGAACCAGCTGTAACGTTTATATTTGCTCTCTGAGGTGATCAGAGGACGTAGAAAAAAAAGGGAGAATAATTGTACAGAAGCCCATGGAAAGAATTGTATGTGAACTGAAAATGGATCTCCAGTTGTCTTTATAAGAGGCTCTGAATCTAAAGCCTTTAAACAATTTATGCTTCATGGCTGAAGATTAAAGAGGGAGTTAATTATGTTCGCGTATGCATCAAGTGAAACCGAACTTCAACAAGAGGAGAAATCCAGTCGCCAAACGAAAAGGCTCCCATGTTGAAATTGCTTACGTGAAGTTATCATATGCCCAAGAACTAATTGGGAAAAGGGGTTTCACAAAGACCTAGCTTAAGAAGAACACGAGGGGGTGTAAAATCATCAAAGACATCCCTCAAACTAATTTAACTGAAATAAGAAGTACAATATAGACACAATGTAGTGTTGAAGTTCTAATAACAAGAAGATTTGTTGAGATTCCCGCCATTCATCAGTTTTGACATCCTATGGAATGAATTCCTCACCATATCACTAGCTCCTTCAGCAGTTGCCTAGTTCAACTGATTCACTATCGGTCTACAACATCATGGAAGAAGTATCAACTACTTAATTATGTAACCTGAGGTTCATTTTTGTTCAAACAATGGCAAGCTGCAGTCCAGCACTACAGTAGAATCATATTAACAAAAACACACTGAGCAACCCAACAACCTCAGGACATTAGAAGGATACGCAAGCTGTATCCACAAGGCCGGCCCGTTCCAAAGCCAATGTTCAGTATGTGACCACCACCTGAGCAAACCGCCTTTGCGTGTGCTTCCATCAATGGCTTCTCCAAGCCATCATTATCGCCAAGCTATTCGAGTCCATTATCTTGTCTTCACTAAAATTAACCCTATCTTCTAAGTAATTCTCACTAGAATCAGAATTTGACTTCCCTTTCCCTGCACATGCAATTGTTCCTAATATTAACCCAGACCGAATTCCTGTACAATTAGAGGATATCTTCGTAATTATAATGAGACGAAATCTGTTTTAGTTAATTACTACTGGGGATGAAGAGGAAATCATGAGGGAATTTCTATTTTCTCTACCAGCAAGCATTCAGGAGAACTTCGTAGGCGTCTTGGTGGCCAGCTTCCATGGCGACGTGCATGAGCGGAGGGAGGCCATTGCTGTCGAAGCAAGTAACTTTGTTTCTGTTTCTGTATTTATTTTAGTTGATTATAAAATATGATTCTTGCTGGTTATAATAATAAATAAATAAAAACTAATTAATGGTAATATAAATGGTAAATGATAAAATTTAAAAAATAACAATTTAAATAAAAAACTAAAAAAAAACTAATAAACTTTTTAAACCTAAACAAAAATTTTAAACTCACAATCTATTAAATTCTCAACCCGGGTTCTTAATGATCAGCAAAAGTAAAACCAGCAAAGTAGACTGGAGTAATCAAAATGGAAATACTCTGTTTTGCTGCGTGACGCTTTGGGTGCCATTTATGTCCGATACCAGTCTCCGTTTCTTTCTTATTGTACCAAAAAAAAAAAAAAATCTGCCTTAATTGCCAAGAAGTTCTGTGAGACGTTTTCATCTCCATAAAATAATTTGTAGACATCGTAGATAATTCATAAAACACTGAAAGGAGTTCATCGATTAGTGAAGTGTAGATATAAAGGCATCACGAGATACAGCTACAAACTTGCACCAAGTCAAATAATAAAACATCAGGTTCTTTGTTAGAAATTTACTCTGGTTGCCACTTCGCCAGGAAGATGCTGCATGGAAACCGGGTACTTTTGGGGGATATTCTGATTTCGGCTTTTAAATCATCATTTATTTCATTGACGTACAAACTATCCTGGCATGTAGAATTTCTATGATCCATTAAATTGAACAATGGGATTTCGACACTACAGTACCTTGAACATAGAAATAGGTTGAAGAGCAAGCTGCTTCTTTTTTTTTTACAGTGCCATGACAATTGGAAACTTCATGGGAAAAAAAGAGAAAAAAAACACAAGAAATGCATAAACTTTGCTTCATAACAAATACTCAAGACTGATTGTCATCACTTTCTTCTTTTTTGGCCAATTCCATGCCCTGGAATGTGACAGTAGATGACCTATACTGGCTTCCAAAGGCAGTGCCAAAGCCCCATCCAAGGCCTAGACCAACCCCACAGCCTGCACCTGCAAAACAAAGGTCCTAATTCTGAACAATTCTTGAATGCATTATTTATAGACCAAGAGATATATATGAATGATAGTCTAAGATCTACATTTGAGGAAAGAGACAAGAAGGTGCATACCTGCACCAAGACCCAAAATATTCACAGGCATGCCTGCACCAGACAAACATATACGTAAGCAAATTGGTAGCTCAGTTCACACTCAAAGGGAAGATTTACGCAGAGTCTCAAACAGCAAGTCAGATGAGGTGACTATTCTACCACACACATCAACCAGACAAGTTTTATATCAAGGATCATGGGATCGTCATGCAAAATTCTAAATATCACAAAGATGTTCTTGACGATCGGATATCATTCACAACAGTTATTGGATGTAGCTCATATTTTGCAAAACATGAGAACACAATCAGCTGTTTTCTGTCGGCTGTGGTAGAAGGTAAAGGCAACACTAGATCAATTCATTGAAATTATGCCCCAGCCATGAATAGCAAGCGACACATAGCTCCACTGAGCAAGATTGAAGCACCGAGACTAGTTGGGTTGAACAAGAATTGAAGTCCAACCACACTTAGCCAAACGGATCCATGCATCACCCACATCTACCAGACAATCAACGCTGTAGAAGGACAGTTTGTTGTTTTCTCTCCAGAAAGACCAGCTAATGTGAAGACTACACTAAAAATACCCTTACCACCTTAAGAGAATGGCAAAGTGATGATTGTTAGATTCTTCATTCCTTAGGTTCTACGAATTTCTCAACAATTTCACTGTCCAAGCAAAGTATTTATTTATATATACTGCCCTAGAAAAAAAAAAAAAAAACCCAAAAATACATGACAAAGAAGAAGAAGATGAGCAGAAGATTCAAAATTGAATTTGGATCAATAGCAGTGATAAAGCAGTGTTTAGTTATGAAAAATTAAGGACAACACTTTAAGAAAATAAGGCAACCCCATAATCAAAACTCAAGGCAGAAATCACTCCCAACCCAACCGCCTATTCCAATCAAATAAGATCCCCACAATTCAGAGAAGCAGCATGATATTTTTAGCTTAGCTGGGTTTTCTTCAAATAACATCACAAGCAAGACTTTAAAGTGAAATAAAAAAAGGAAAGGGAAAAGGAACTGACCCCCAAAACCCCAGCCTACGCCAAAGCCACAACCAACACCGAAACCTGAAATCAAATTTCGCATAAACGACAGAGAGATAGAAGAAGAAAATCAGAATTAATTGTAGTAATAAGCATACCGAATCCAACACCAGGTCCACTAAAATTTGTAAGCACCATTGCTTTTGGAGCTGCGCAGCAACAGTTGGTATATAAATAAAATAAAATCAATCAGAGGCACTTAAGAGTAAGAATATACCGTAGTCGAGTGGAGGAACGATTTCAAAAATACAACTCTCTCTCTCTCTTTTCCTTCGCTTCTATAGCTGAAGAAGGAACAAATACCCAGCCCACCAAGAATTCAAAATAGGCCTCTCAAGCCTACAAACTATTGTTATATTAACTGGCCCGGTCCACTTAGAAGGGATGCCATCTACCAATTCCCAATTCCCTTCCATTAACTCAACTTTTGACTGCTTTTAGGTAAAGCTACATGATGATGATCGTCACCAAATTGTCGGAAATCATCTTATCAATCCAAATTTTATTTTTGCAGGCCGCGGAATGCGAGCAACACCGTAGACTTTCGATGGAAGGGTCAGGGGTGTCAGGGAGTGGGAGGATCTCAGCCAAGCTGTTGCCGACTATTCAATCCTGTTGCACCCACACTCTGGTAGTCTCGTGTTGCGGCAACATCGTCATCAGATTTTTTCGGGAAAAACTAACATTTCAACAATATATACAGAAACATAGAAAAACTTCCAGTGGAATAAATTTCGTACGAAATATATCTGAGTTGTTTTTTACCCGGATCTCACATGCAAAATCGATCAACTTGACTGTTCATATGCAACCACTACCACTAGATCAATCAGCCTGACTGATGAATCGCGACTAGATAAGACATTGCCAGGTTTGGGCCTCTCTCCAACCCCAAACAGTACTATTTAGGCCTCGACCCAACCCCTAACTATCCTCCCATGCAAATTCTCAAGAAGTCCCATGAGTAGCAGTAGCACACACCATAAAGCAAAAGTGACAAGTTCCAAGAAAGTCAGTATAACGCTGCATTATCCTCTACAATTGACAATACGATGCCCACCCTTCTCTGTCAAGGGTTATTTCTTGTCCGCATATCTCCTCAAAAGATGCAAAGCAAGCATTAATCTCTGCGTCAATGGAGAACACTTATCTTTCTACTAATTACATAACAAGATATAACAACTAATTACTCAGCTTTTTATATATTCTTTATCGTTATACTACCCTTAACGAGTTAAGCTAACATGATCAAATTATATAAATATTTTAATAGGTAAGAGTTTAAGACGAAACAATTTAACTTCACACAAGTTCATTTATAACCCAAAACATAAAACTATATTCAGAACAATAGAGTAGACCACACACTCCCCCCACAATATTTTTCTCCTGCTCTCACTTTTGATACATTATTTTTCTTCCTATATTTATTGATTTAAACATTAGATAATTTTTTATTTCGATAAAAAAAAACTTATTTTTGGAATGAACGTGGAAATCATGTTTTTTTTTAATTAACTTAAAATAATAATTTATTTGCCCGTTAAAATCATGTCAAGTCCTTAATCATAATAAAGAAGCAATTCTATACTCAGTTATTAAATAATTTCTTCAAATTTATTTACTAATAAAATAAATAATTAAACTTATTACATGTCAAGAATTCAATTTGTGTTGAAATAGTAACTAAATACTATTTATCCTGGAATTGTTTTTGAGATAGAAGAGAAAGTTACATGGTGTTTCAAGCGAAGTTAGTTTTACGTACAATCGGTTTATCACACTAAGATAAATTCTTTTCAATCATATATTAGCTGTTTTAAAAAATCTGCTTGTTAAAGATTTTATTTAAAATTTAGTTTAGCAGCTCTTGTTAGCCTTTAAAGATGTGTCAAGAATAATCTGAGAGGGATGCCTGATAGTAAAGGTATGTACTTTCTCTTTAGCTATTACTAAATGATATGCCCGCACGATGCTGTGAGTTTATGACATGTTTATGTGTTGTCGTGAATTTATAGAAAAAATAAAAAAAATTATATAAAGAAAAACTGTTATAATCCATAATATTTTTAAGGAAAAAACTACGAAGTTAAAGTCTCAACCAGTTTAATATTAATAAAAAAATCGACAAAGATAAATTTAGAAAAAATCATAACAAAAAAAAACGAATGGAAAAGAAACCATGCAGAGAAATACTGTAGCAATCAATATTGTTTCATGAGGAAATCTACATTTGTAATTCTCAACTAGTTCTATATAAAAAACAAAAAAAAAAGCAAAAAAATAGAAAAAAATAGGAAAAAAACATGTGGGGAAAGTTAAAGTTAAATTCTCAACCTGTTCAATATTAAAAAAAAAATCAACAAAGATAATTAAAAAAAACACGTGGGGAAATACTGTAGCCAAACAAAAATCATCTGGGGAAACACTGTAGCAATCCATAATGTTTTAAAGAAAAAAACTACAAAACTAAATTTTCAACCAATTCAATATGAAAAAAATAAAATTGACAAAGATCTTTCTGGAAAAAAACAAAAAAAAATTATTTAAAAAAAAACTATGTAGGGAAACATTGTAGTAATTCATAATATTTTAAAGAAAAAAATTATAAAACTAAATTCTCAATTAGCTCAATATTAAAAAAAGTAAAATCGACAAAAACAATTATGAAAAAAACAAAAAAAAACATGTGGGGAAATATTGCAACAAATCAAAAACCACGTAGGGAAACACTGTAGCAATCCACAATGTTTTTTTTTAAAAAAACTACGAAGCTAAATTCTCAAGCAGTTCAATATGAAAAAAATAAAATCGACAAAGATCATTTTAGAAAAAAAAATAAAGGAAAAATTCATAATAAAAAGAAAAAAAAACCTTGTATGGATATATTATAGCAATTTGCAGTGTTTTAAAGAAAAAAACTACATAGCTAAATTCTCAACCAGTTCAATATTAAAAAAATTGGCAAAGATAATTTAAAAAAAAACACAAAAACAAAATAAAAATTAAAAAAAACATGTATGAAAAGTTAGAATACTTTCCCTACATATTTTAGAGTATTGATTAATGATTTAAATATCATGAAGTAACATTTTAAAAAAAAATTTACTATAAAAACAATTGCTAATTTAATCGTTCATAACCTCGTGATAGAATAAGATTTTTTTTTTTGTATTTAAAAAATATTTTTAGCATAAATTTAATTTTTTGCTTTAAATGTTGTTTAGTATTTTCAAGTGTTTAATGTATTTTAATAGACTAATATCACAAATTATTTTTTTAAAAGCAACCACTTGTAAACTAAACTGAACACTAAAAATTTTCAGTATCATTTATCACTGAAATATTTCAAGGGCCACAAGATTTTCTAATTTTTTACAAGTAGAAGAGTAATCTAATGAAGCAGGATGCAGACAGCAAGATAATACCAACAAAATTGGTAGGTTTTACGAGGAAATAGACTTGGACCAACTGCAAATGCAACTTTCTTTAAAGTGGCTGACATAATACCAGTTACAATGGAGCACAAAGCCTTGATCACTCTCCAATTATTATATTTTGAAAACAGAGATTATAGCAACAAAACCCAAAACCAACCATATCAAGGCACAACCTTGTAAGCTTTCATCTTGTCTATCCACGAAACGAATGATTTCTTGGAATTGCGAAATCCCAAAAATCCATGTTCCTTGCTCTTATTCAAACAAATGACAGAACCCGGTACACTGAACATCAAATCTGCAAACCACCATCCCCCAACTTGCTCCAGCTTGTTAGGCAGTAGCTGGTTCTCCCTCACAATTTCCTCCCACACTGGTCCCTTGTCTTTCATCTTCTCCGCAAAGGTCACACTACTCTCCCCCTCCTCAAATCCATACTTTTCAATCCCAAACTCTTCTGCTAAAACCGTCCACAAATGCTTCCATTTGAACAGATCCCCGTTTTGGATATTAAAAGCTTCATTTTGAGCATTAGGATCCACGCACGCCCAAATTTCATGCTCTGCGATCAGATCTGCATCAGAAGCAATTGAGTAACTATTCCATGCCTCTTTCGATCCACGAAAGATCAGCGGAACTCCCTCGTGCTTGCATATTGCAGCGTAAACAGAAATAGTCACAATCATATTCATCAAGCTATAAGGTGAAAACCCAAATATAACACCAGGCCGGTGAACAGACCAAGTCACCCCTTCTTTCTTTGCCACTTCCTCGAACATAACATCTTCCAATGTGTAATAAAAATTGGGAAATCTTAATCTGGGCAGATCTTCCGTGAAAGGTGAATCATGAGCTTCAATATTCTTGCCTACTAACGCAAAGGGACCCGCATAATGCTTCCCTCCGGTTTGGAGGCAGACATGGCGGAGATTGGAAGCGTTTGGTATAACAGCCTGGAGGACGTTGCGGAACATGAGACCGTTAATCTCACAGTTCTCCTCCTCCGTGGATTTGCTGGCCCAGGTAACATAAAAGACGTGGGTGACATCGGTGAGTTTAGAAAGCTTGGATTGGGTTTCGGCAGTATTGGAGATGTCGCACTGGATGTACTCCACCGGATGATCCTCGTTCCAGTTGGGGCGGGAACGTCGGGCGACGCCGTAGACTTTCCATGGGCCACCAGGCGTGTCTGAGAGTGGGAGAATCTCCGCCAAGCTGTTGCCAACAATCCCGGTAACACCTAGAATCAGGGCCACGCTTTGGTAACCTCTTGATGCTTCATCATCTTCGGTTTTTTTCTGCAAATTGAAGAAAAATAAATGATATATACATATATACATGTGTGTCTGTGTGGGTTGTGGCCTTGTGGGTGTATGATAGATAACAGCGAGAGGGTTGTTGAATCCTTACCTTGGCAGCGCCAATAGCACCAGACCACCACCAGCTCATTTTTCTCTATTCTTTTGATTGAATTTGAATCAGGAGGAGACAGGAAAGGATGATAGTAGATAAAATAAATCAGGAAAGCCCAAGGAGATCCTCGCTAGCTGATAACTTTTTCTGTAACTACGATAGTGTTTTTAAAAATATTTCTGGCTTAGAAATATTTCTTTTTATTTTTAAAATTTATTTTAAATAATTTAAAAATATTAAAAAATAATTTAAAACAAAATAAAAATTTTATTTCTTTTAAAAATAAAAACAAACAGCACCTAACGGTCAAAGCTGTATCGTTGTTTGTTCTGTAGGTTTGAATCGTTGTTCGTTCTGCACGTGTCTTGGTCCGCTTCGATAACCGTACTAAAAGTGGTTTTTTCCATTATTATCAGACGCGAGCCATGACATGTGTGGCAAACTCCTGGCCTTGGGATCGCTGCAAGTCCACCGATAGCATAAATACAATTTTCTAGTGAAAGCACAGAAGAAGAAAATATTCGATTAAATAAGTTTTTGCGTCTGTTTTAATTACAGTATGTCCAAGATTTTGAATTAAGAAGATGTGTTTTCAAACCTTAATTATACATCCTCCAATTAATAACTTGTTGCGGCATTATGGAACACGTGTTCTAATAGAAAACGAAATAAATTGAGAGAGGGTGTCGTGAGCAAACCTATTACTCCATAAGGTTAGTCTATAGCAATTAAATAATCTATATTTAATGTTATTTTTAGATAATATTAACCCATACTCAGTTTCGTTTTTCTATAAATTAATCAAATCCTGACTGACGCCTCTGGCGGACCAAATGATTTTGAAGTATAATGATAGTTAAATGTTTTTTTTTTTTAGTTTAACGTGAGTGTCCGGACTAGCTTGCGCGTATCTCGACTAATCCTACGGGCTTTAAAATTAACGACCATATAAGCCTCCAGTGGCCATCATATGAGTAACCACAGGGCTCGAACCTAAGACCACAGAGGGAGCAAATCTCTTGGTTCCAAGCTCTTACCATTGGACCACCACCTAAATAGTTGACAGTTAAATGTTTTATTTTGCTTGGTAGGTTCGTAGTTTTTTTCCAGTTACATGATACAAACTCATTTTATGTTAGCTTGATTCCTATAATAATTTTTCTATCCTTAAATTATTATTTCGGCTTACATGTTATATGTGGTTTTTTTTTTAGTTTTTTAGTTTAACGTGGATGTTTGAGCCAGCTTGCGCGCACCTCGACTAATCTCATGGACCCTGAAGTTAACGACCATGTAAGCCTCCAGTGGCTATCATATGAGCAACCACAGAGCTCGAACCTGAGACCACAGAGGGAGCAAACCTCTTGGTCCCAAGCTCTTACCACTGGACCACCACCTAGATGGTTGTTATATATGGTTTTTACTAAATATATAAGTGGAATATTTTATATGGTTCTTACTAATAGAAGGCCCGCTTTATGCCGCACAGTGGATTAAAAATACAATTTAATGTAAAAAAAGATATTTAAACGGTGCTAACATGTTTAAGAAAAACTCATTACTCAAGTTATAGATTTAATTGAGTCCAATAAGATGGTTTTCATTTAATTTTATGATAAGAAAAAAAGCAACAATAGCAAGTAGACCGAATTAAAAAAAAAAAGTGATCATGACAACTTGCACATAAAAACGCTTGCCAAAAAAAAAACAACTATGACATTCAATTCTCAGACAATCCAATATTAAGGATGAAATAAAAAAAAACAAAAAAAAACAACCAAAGTGACCCCCGTCATCCAAAATTAGAATGTCAAACCCGTGACATGGATAGTGAAGCCATAAAAACCCAATCGAAAGAAAGAAAAAAACTACAATGTCCAATTCCCAATAATTTAAATGTAGAAGGATGAAATGAAAAAAAATCAACAAAAAACTGTCAAGCCCACGATCTAGGTCTTGAGATCAAGATAAACCCATAGAAAGAAAAATAAAAAAAAATCATGAAGCGTAATTTCTAATAAACCTAATATTAAAGGATGAAGTTGAAAAATAAAATCAATGTAAAAAAATATTTAAAGAAAACCAATGTCAATCAGGTTTAAACTTTTAATATCAACCAGAATGATAAGGTTCATATGACCGAAATCATCCCATTAAAGAAAATCACGAAGTTCAATTCATGATCAATAAGGATGAAATTAAATTTTTTTTTTTTAAAAAAATCAAAGTAAAAATAACAATTAAAAAATAAAAATCAAATTTAACATTGATCACTCTCATTCCCAAAGTAAAAACAAGTAAAAATAATTTCAGCGTTATTGTTATTCTATGTATAACATTCGGGATGTAAATAATAGATTTTCAAACTATAATGGGTGATTACAATTTGTACCAAAATATAGGATGATTTATGTAATTTTCTATGAGAAAAAAGTTAGTGATTGAAAAAAGAGGATACAAACTCTTTCTTTTCCCGTGCAAATCAGTCTCAATATTAGTTAAAATAAAGGACTAAATATTTGTTTAAGCTTTAAATTTGATATCTAAACTCTATTTTTTTTAAATTAATAAAATTAAATTTATTTTATCAAACTAGATATTAATCGAGCAACATAACATTTTATTAATACCGCAGGATCCCCAGGTATGAAAAACAAATCACCAACAAATCGATGCAATATTATAGGATGAGTTAACAAGCCATACCCGTCAGATTAACAAGCCATGCCCGTCAAAAGAGAATTAAGATCGATAAGCCCCAACAAAAAGAAATGAAATTAGAGGCCCCTGTAGACCTCTCTTTGGCTATTTCTTAGGAATAGGAGGGCGTGGATTGCTTCTTCTAATCAACTTTCCAAAGTGGAAGGTGAAACTGTTCTTGCATTTTGTCTTTGTAATTTACCACTCCTATAGTTTTGTACCAGTTATCTTCTTGCGTTGTGGTGTACGTCATTAATTGCCCTTGGACGTCAAATGATAGTATTGACTAGTGAGTTCGGTATTTAATATAATTAAAAAAACTGCATCTTCAAGTGTTGCATCTTTTTGACACATCTATATGTTAGCTTGGAATTTTGTGGTTTCACCTCCATCCATATGTAATCCTGGTGACATCTATCTCATTCAGACGGAAGCACAAAAGGTAAAAGGATTAGTATGAACTACAGTGCCGGCTCCTAGCTGGTTTGCAAGATTTCCGAGAGAAACAAGCATGAACAGACGTGAATGATAATTAGCGATGAATGGTAGTTGAAAGAGTAAGGAGGTCATGTGTGTTGGAAGACTTTGTTTGAAAAGGTGGTAAGATTGGACCTTTAAAGTTGTATGCTTGGTGGTATGATTTTTTTCTTTGAATGCGTACAGTGTTGCTCCTGATCAATCAATTCCTGGGAAAAAACTAATAGTCAAGCTACTTAGCAAACCTATTGCATTGGAACCTGACGATGAACTTATGTTGCCTAGCAAACTAAGTTATACTATTGATGGGAAGTGAACCCAATTGTCGAACAGATATTTGCATATAGACGCAGTGAAGGCAAGAGATTGGCAAAAGGAAACAACATACACTCACTTGTCTTTGTACTGTTGAATTTAACAGTCTGAAAACACTCTACGTGAAAAAAGATCAACAGCAAGAATAGAGAGCGGATCAGTCTGCTTTGGTGATTTCTTAAATGAAAAGCCACAACACCCCCTGTTTTTTTCCCTCCTAGCAGTGATATTTCCACCAACAGTTCCAAAGGCAAAAGCACAAACATTTCAAGCTGCAAAATCATTAGGTGAGGTTGCAAAATCTCGTCAGATATTATTGTAGTGAAAAAAAGAAAAGAAGCGAAAGACAAATGAAGGAATGAGTTGCTCGCTGTCTATACACATGCAAGTAAACTGATAATTCAAAATCCATCCCTTTCTTTTCCTGCAATATCTAGAAAAATGAAATACAATAAATCAAATTGAAAACTAACCGTGAATACCTTGAGATTTTGCTCTTTCCTTTCTCCAAGCTCTTCATTCTGATCACAAGTGTGCAAAAGTTCCCTGTAAGCAGCACTCCTTTTCTTCTGGTTGGCTTGAAGTTTCAAAAAACTTCGAGGAATTCTAAATCCTCCAAACACCGACCCACACTCTCCATCCACTGTTCCATCCTCATTTTTATCCTGTAATCTAGGCACAAACATACTCTCATTCAACAATTGACGAACAATTTCAGGAGAAAAAACCCAATTGGTTTCTGAGCAAAAACAACAGAAACAGAAAGAGGGAGCCTTTTTTCTATGCTTTCAAACAAAGACTGGCCATTTTCAAGCTAGTATGAAAAATTAGGCATGTACAAACACGAGGGTCAGTCAATATAGTTTTATTTTCCCCTTCATTTATGCATAGTTTTAGAAAGTCAACAACAGTAATAACCTTATATGTCAAGCTTCAATTTTTTCTGTTATAGTGGCTTACTTTCTAGGCAAACAAAAAGGAACTAAACAGAGGTTAAGGAAATATATATATATATATATATATCAAAAGATTAGTATAGTGAACAGATACCTTTGAAAAGAGAAGGACCCATGATGATGATTACTGTGAGCAACTTTGTTCCATTGAGGATTTTTCCTCTGCGTAACAGAAAACCCAGGATACTGCAATTCCCGAAAGGAAAATAGAAGAAAGAATAGGGACAGGAAATAAGTACCACCCACCTCTAAAGAAAAGAAAAGAAAAGAAACTGAAGAAAAAGGCAAGAATCAGAATTACCCACCTCCATCCCAAAGAGTATCACCACGTCTATAAATCAGATTAAAAATAATTAGCAATCAAACAAAAAATAATAATAGAAAAGGGGGGGAAGTTGAAGAGAAAGCAAGAATCCTAAATAGTATAATTGCTTCCCTCTTCAAGATCAAGAAGAACAAGAAGCCTTCCCTTCTCAAAATCATGCCCTAGCTCTCTGTAATAATTCCTTCTCTTTTTGGTCTCGATTCCAAGAGAGGCGACATCATTGAATATCACCCTCTTGAATCTGTCTTACTCTCTGTAATAATTCCTTTTCTTTTCTTGTTGTGTCTTGAAATTATTATTTGAAAAAAAAAGAGTTAATTTTCTACCTTTTCGTTTTTTTTTTTTGTTAATTTTAAATGGTTTTTTTAGATGGAGAAAAATCACGAGGACATGAAAAGAATAACACTTGCAAATGCTTATGGATTTTTTTAGATATGTGTTTTTGACTGATTTATTTTTTGTTTAATAGCCTCTTTCGTGATTAAATGTATTATTTTGATTAGTTTATACGATTTGTTTGCTTTCTTGGAATAACTGGGGATATAGATTTCTCTGGCTTTCTTGTGTTGATGAGAAGAGAAGAAGAAACGCTTAGATTTCTCTGGTTTTCTTGGAATTTGTAATGTGAAGCTACATCCTTGACTGCTCAGTTCAACTCCTAATTTAATTTGGTGTGTTGTGGATAAGAAAGAAAGCTGCAGTTACCTTTTTAAGCAGAAGATATCTGATCTACGAATATATCTTTTAGCTGATTACTTTTAAGCACAAAACCACAGTGTATTGTGCTTACTCAAAATATTTTAGTGAATCCATTTTTTATTTTCTTCATCGCTTCTTTCATTCTGTAGGTTATGTGTTAGACTTACCTGGTAACCGCTGCTGCAAATATTTTAGCATTCCTTTGCACAGCCTTTTTGAAGCTAAAGGTATCGCTGACAATATTGTACATGCAACCAGGAAAAGAGAAGGATTGGTATTGGCTACATTACTACAATTCTTATCATAAATGTTTGTGGTGATTTGGTTGGTTAGAAAGTGTCTCTAGCAACTAGATTTACTGTCTTGTTTGTTGTTCAACTAACTTTTATTTGCAAGTTGGTGGCCTTAGGTTTTAGAAACAGTAGTGATGAACTCTATCTCTACTACTGTCTCAATTTAATGACATACAAAGAGCACCAACAGCAAGGCTATATAGAATCTGCTATGATTCGTGTAGAAATCCATTTTGGTTGAGTTGCTGATGTTTTTTTTTCCCCTTGTTTTACAGGTAGGAACGACAGCAGAACGTTAGAGGTTTACATCTGAGGAAATTTTTTATGTCAGGATTGGGGGAGTCAAAGTAAATTCTGGGATTTTCTAATGTTTCCACATTTGTATAAAGTTTTGATTGTTACATGGATGGTGTTAATGCAAGAAGAACACTAATTTTCTGCCTTCAGCTCAGCACATTGAGATATGCAGAACCTTGCAAAATTAGTTACCAAGTCAAAGTAGTTGTAATCAAATATATTAAAATATAAATGGGTTGATAAAATAGCGTTTGCCATTGGAACCTGGTGAAAAATATATTACCATCATTTTCAGCTTTTTTTTTTTAAAAAAAAAAAACTGGTGAAAAATATAGGATTGTCATTGCTACAATATCTACACCTGGAGGATGAACAGTTTGATTTTGTGGTGAAACCTTATTTTACTTTATAAAATTTTATTTTTTGTTTGAAATTAATTATTAAATTGGATTATTTGATAATTAATAAGTTGATGTCAAAAATAAATTTTAAAAATTAAAAAAAAAATATTATTTTCATATATTTTTAAATAAAATTATTATCCAAATACAAAACATTACCTAAAATCCATCCTTTTTTAGCTGTTTATTATTATTATTATTTAATGTTAATGTTTCCCCAAGTATTACAAAGTTTAAGTTATCTATCTTATGGGCTCTGGGTCCTGACATGAAAGAGAGGCAACCCAAGTTGTTAATTGATACTACTAGTAGCCCAAAAGGAAGAGAGATTTTCCCCTTTTTATTCTAAATTCCTGACAAGAACAACCAAAAGAGAAACAGACCTCCAGCAAATGCATTTTTCTTCAGAATACAGATATATGCTTTAATAGAATTCACCCACAAGAAGAACAATCCATCGATCTTCAAAATTATTTTTGAAAACAACCTACTACAGCGGTAAAAAAGAAGCAAACCTAGACCCACCCAGCTCAAGGCACAATCTTATGAGCCTTCAACTTGTCCACCCACGAAATCAGTGAATTCTTGGAATTCCTAAACCCCAGAAACCCATGCTCCTTACTCTTATTCATACACGAAATAATGGACTCTGCACCCAACACAAAATCTGCAAACCACCACACTCCTACCTCCTCCAACTTGTTAGGTAACAGCTGATTATCCTTCACAATTTTCTCCCACACTGCTCCTTTATCCTTCATCAACTCCGTCAAGCTCACTTTCTTCCCACTCTCAGGCAAACCATATTTTTTTATCCCGAACTGTTCAGCCAAAACCTTCCACAAATGCTTCCACTTAAAAACATCTCCATTGTGGATATTAAACGCTTCATTTCGTGCATTAGGATCCACAGCTGCCCAAATTTCCTGCTCAGCAATCAGATCTGCATCAGATGCGATGGAATAAGCATCCCAAACAGACTCGGTCCCAGGGAACAGTAAAGGCATCCCTTCATGTTTACATATAGCAGCGTAAACACAAAGGGTGCCCATTATGTTCATCAAACTATATGGAGAAAACCCCAAAATTGTATGCGGCCTGTGCACAGACCAAGTCACTCCCTCTTTCTTTGCCACTTCCCCGGCCAGAATGTCTTCCAAATCGTAGTAAAAATTGGGTGCGCTTAATCTGGGCAGATCCTCCGTGTAAGGAGTGTCATGTGGTTCGATCTTGCCTACCAACTCGAATGGACCAACATAGTGTTTAAGACCAGTTTGGAGGCAAACATGTTTGAGATTGAGGGCGTTGGGGATAACAGCCTGGAGGACATTGCGGAACATGAGGTTATTAGCTTCGATGTTCTCGGCCTCCGTGAATCGGAGGGCCCATGTGACATAGAAAATATGAGTAACATCAGTTAGCTGGGAGAGTTTTGCTTGAGTTTCCGCCGTGTTAGATATGTCACATTGGATGTATTCAACAGGGTGGTCTAAGTTCCAATTTGGTCGTGGACGACGGGCCACTCCGTAGACTTTCCATGGTCCACCAGGTGTGTCGGAGAGTGGAAGGATTTCAGCTAAGCTGTTGCCAACAATGCCAGTTACGCCTATTACTAGAGCCACGCTATGGTGTCCTCGGAACGCGTTGCCATTTTCAGACTGCTGCTGCAAAACATTTGCCCAAAAAATGAAACGTTAAGTAACAACATAATTCAAAAGTTGAAATAAAGTGAAGATTTGCAAATGGGATGGTTTGTTTTTACCTTGGCACCTCCAATTGCACCTGCCCACCACCGGCTCATTTTCTAGACTGGATTATTGAAGAAGTAGGAGAAATGGTAATGGATTATAAAGGGGAAAAAGGAAGGGATATAAAGGATACAAGAAGAGTCTAACTAACGGTCAATCTTTACTGTCTCGCAAGCTTGTCTGTTTTATTATTATTATTATTATTATTATTATTAACATGGATATTTGAACTAATTTACTCGTATCTTGACTAATTTTACGGGTCCTGAAATTAATGATTATGTAAGTTTTCAATGGTCCTAAAGTTTGTGGGACTCGAACTGGTGATCTCTAGAAAATAAACTTAAAACATGATTAATTGAGTTACATTTTTCAATATTTCTATATGTTATTTTGGGCGAGCGAGTTATCGGGTTGATTTTAGTGTTTGTAGTGCTGCTCTGTAGTGTTATTTTTTGAAGGTTATCATATAGATATGGCATGGATGATGGTTTGGAATGGTTTTAAAATAATTTTTTTAGGCCCGGCCCGTGATTATCATTTATCTTGATTGTGTGTACATTGTCAAAAGTTATATAGAAAAATTAATTTGTTGATATGATTTTTTAAATGGTATAAATATAATTATTTTTTATTTATACCTCAATAGAAAAAAACTATTTTAACAATTTATTTATATTTAATTTTAATACTTTTATAAAAATTTAATTGATGAAATAATTTTTTTTAATAAATATATAAAAGTGATTTATTTTGTCACACATCATTTGAATTTTTCATTAGAGCTGCAAAATAAAGTAAAATAAAAACTAAAAATTTAGGTATTTATTTTGGGCGGGGGTTTGAGATTGAGTTTTAATCTATTTTTTGTTAAAATTTGATTTGTCTTTGTTTCAAATTAATTTTTCTTAGTGTTTTTTAATATTTTTATATGCCTATATTAAAAATAAAAAAAATATATTATTTTAATATATTTTTTAACAAAAAAGATACTTTAAAAATCAATTATTACCAAAGTTAAAATACCAATAGTTACTAGTAGGATAACTTGAAAAATTTAAATGTCAAACATGATTCTTGAGGGAAAGAGAAAGAAAAGAGAAAAAAAAACCTAATCGATAACAATTCATTCAATTGCAACGTCATTAAGAAGAAGATGTTGCAACGATTCGAACGACATTGAGAATATGATGTTTTTAACCATCGCAAGGCACTCCACACGTCGCTAGAAGGTCATGAGAGGCTCTTATATTTTTGTATATACCAACTATTTTTTCAAGTTTAATAACATCTTATTTTGCTAAAAAAAAAAACCTAAATACTATTTGTTTTCTCCATAATAACAAAAAAAATTAAAAAATTAAAAAAACTAAAACACTCGAGCTTTAAAACTTTATATCTCAAAAGCGATGGAGTCATTTCACTGTAAATAAAAAAGTGAAAAGGATTAAAAGCGCTCCAGAATGCCAGCCTTAAAATTAATGATATTTCCTTAGCCCTTAATTTTTTATTTATTTGTTTTTGGCACAGGTGTGGTATATGGTAGAAGAACACGACACACGTGAGGTTGGTCGAATGTTTTTATTATTTTCTTTTTATCTAAAGTTACAATACAAATCCGCGGACATGGGCTTTTGCTGGAAGAGGGAAAAGCTGAATTGTTCTGTCAAAGCTCACAACAAACATTTATTTGTCTTTTATGAGCTGGGCAACATTCAAAGTAACCCAGACACTTGGTTAGCTTCATCGCAACAAACTCTCTTTCCAGACCCTCGTAGTATGATGCTTTTAATTAGAAATGTACTGTCATGATGTTATTTTATATTTCATTATTTATTTTAACAATAAAATATCAAAATTATCTAAATATAATTTAATTTATTTTTTTAAAAAATAAATTTAAAAAATATTTTAAAAAATAATTTGAATTATAAAAACCCTCCTAAGGTTTAGGTTTGGGTATCTGCAGCTGCACGTTGGATCGGTGTCTATACCTCGTATGTTTTTGTGTTTTAAAGTTTTTTTGAAAAAAATATTTTTTTAAAATTAATATTTTTTTGATGTTTTTTAAATTATTTTGATGCTGTTAAAAATAATTTTTTAAAAAATAAAAAAATATATTTTTTTAAATTAATATTTTTTTTGATATTTTTTAAATTATTTTGATACTCTGATGTTAAAAATAATTTTTTAAAAAATAAAAAAATATATTATTTTGATGTATTTCTAAATGAAAAACACTTTGAAAAGCAACTACAACCACAATCACAAACACACTTTCAAACACTAGCCCTATTTGAAAGTGCGGTCTGAACAGATGTTTGTGAAAATTTATATTTTTTTATTTAAAATTATATTTTTATGTTTTTAAATTGTTTTGATAAAATTAAAAAATTATTTTAATAATTTCTAAACAAAAAATATTTTTAAAAAAAATCAAAACTCCTCTCCTGATATCCTACATCCTACATGGATATACTAATCTGGTGTCGTTGAGTGCTAACCCTAAAAAAGGCCATTACACAAATGGACTACTCCATTGAAGGTTAAGACCGGCTATAGGTCCAATATCTTCAGTCCATTTTCAAGAAGTCCACCCTGCAGATTTCACACCTCTAGGAGTCGAGGCCTCTAGTTCTTAAGCCCCGCAATATTTCCATTCGTAGTACTTAAACCCAGCCACACCCAAAACCTTTTTTTTTTAACTTATTTTTCTTTTTTTAAAATTATTTTGTGATTTTATATATGGAACTGATAATTTTTATTTTTAAAATATATTATCTTACATTTTTACATTGCTGATATAAATTCTCGTTGTCATTTTATTAAATAACACTGAATAAATATATATTGACTTAATTTATATATGTGTGTGTGTGTAAGTAAATAAACGTATAAAATGGAGATCTTTTTCTATTTTGTAACATGATCAAATAATTAATTCAAGCCCATTTTATTGATGCATGATTTGACCTAATGATTGTTTTAATGAACGGATGAAAATTAAATTCAACCATGTTCACTAGAACCACACACACACACACACACACACACACATATATAAATCTGGAGATGGAGTGGTCGTAGTAATTTTATTTTATTTTTTTAATAATTAATGCAATGGTGGTAATCTTGGAAGAATATTTCAGCCACCTTTAATCTTCCCTTCAGCAGTATTTAGTATTGTGATTCAATTTTAATTTTTTTTTGAACTATTTGCTTCCTCATGATAAATTTAAAATAAATACTGCAGGTACTAGTAGTTCTCACTTGTTCACCAACTTGAAAAGGTTACAGCTTAATTACTCAAAATGTTCCAGAAATTGATCACTGTCATTGTGCTCGAGATTCCATTTTCCTGTTTAATAAAATAAACATAATGGTCTGCATATTTTTTTAAGGAGATCCAACGGAAAAACTAGTGGCCAAAAAAGTATATCGAAGGTATCGAGTCCACCGCAATAAAATCTGGAAGTCACAAATCACAGTATCTCTCCCTCAGCACGCAACAATCCTGATCCCCATCTACCTTCCATTGATCGAGCCACAACAGCTTTCTTACTCCTTGCCCTTTCCATCTCTCTCTCCACCCCTTCATTTCCTATGGTGGACAGCCCTGAAAAGTTGCAAGCAAAAGTGGCTGTCAACACTAGACTAAATAGTTCAAGCAATAGCTAGGTTGCAAGCAAAAGTGATTGTCACTCGCAACAATGGAGTACTAAATAGTTCAAGCAATAGGCACATGCACCAAGTTTAAGGAAGAAATTGAGTGAAACATCTGAATTCGAAACAGTTGTTTAAGTATGCATTATAATGTGTATGATGAAAGCTCATATCGCTTACTGGAGATAAAACCTTTTTTCTCTATCATAATTCTCATCATCTCATCATGTTTTTGCTTGTCATAATTCTCAGAGTCACCATCCAGTTCTTGCACTCTACTTGATTGATTGCTTGATGTTTTTGACTTCAGATTGGCAAAAAGCCACGTAGCTTCCATCTGTTTGCTGATCATACGTGCTGCATGGTATGGAATTTTCACACCTTTGGCTGTTTCAGTCTTGATGCAGCCATTCAGGAACATTACACAGTCCACCAAGCTTTCTTTGGCCAACCTTTTTATGTCAAAGGCCTGTGATCTTCTCCATAGGCTCTTGCTGTGAGAATTTGCAGGAGTAGACAGGCACAGAGCTCTAGTTAAGTCACTAATGGCAGCATCTGGGTTCCCAAGCTGCAAGCGACACTGAGCTCGGTCACTGTAAAGTGCCACTCTCTCTTTTCTTAACCTCAATGGACATAAATCTAGTGCTTCAGTATACTTCACCGATGCTTCTTCTATGTTTCCTAGCCAAAACATGTGGTTGCCCTGTTGTTTTATCAAACCCGCCAAAACCCTTCTCTCTTCAACCATTTCTTCAGTCATTGTTTTCTCTCGTTTTCTCCTCTCTACCTTCAAATCCCAAATTTCTTGCATAACTTTTTGAACTTCGTTGTTCTTTAATCTCAACATGCTTTGTCTGTAATAAAAAAGAAGTACTCTTGCGATTGCATCTCCTACATTTGATCGATTGCCAAGGCTCCTGAGTTCAACCAAATCTACAAGAAACAAGGCGGAAACTTCTATAACTTTAAACCTGGTATCTTGGTCCTTGAGAAGTAATAGAAGACAATCAATACCAATATACTGCCAATCATCTGAAGATCTCGAGAGATTACAGAGACTTCTTACAACTTCTTTGGATTCAGCAATACTCTTTCTTCCGTGTTTGCTGTAACATAAAATTCTAATGAGTCCAACCCCAGAAGGTGATACGTGATTCATCACCAATCCACCCCACATTTCACACAAATCTCTTAAAAAATCCTGCCTACAAATGAGATTCAGAGACCTTTCTTTGCAAGCAAAGCAATTTAAGAGATTGAGAGACCAGCGTTGAAGTTGGCAAGCCCACTCCTCTGCTTTCCTGTTCTCAGTGTCCAGCCCTCCAACACCTCTTGTGAGCAAGTCACTATGATACTTCAGCCTCTCCTTTGCATCCCGTACCCCAACGAATTTTGAGTACACCACTTCAAGGCAATTGGAAGCTAACTGCATAGCTGATTTCACCACATCTTCTTCATACATTGCTACTGCATCAAACGTTTTCTCAAAGCTTGCAAGGTGACCCAGAGCTCGAACGGCAACTCTTTGCTCTACCCAACTAATCTTTCCTCTTAAAAGATCCATTAATGGAGGTATCACACCAGATTGAACAGCTTTCTCTGCAAACTTAACCTTGTTCATGGTGTAAGAGCCAATAATATGAGCTGCATAATAAGGGATGTAAATGTTTTGATCCTTAAGAAGCCAACTTCTATTATCAATACCTTTCTGGATCAAACTTGCCATGCAGTGGAAAACACCGAGGGATGGGAACTCTGGATCATCTGGTTGTGTCATAGCAATATTCCATAGACCGCTAAGAACCAGAGCAAGTGCTTGGCTGTCTCTGAAAGGCATTTCCTTGAAACAACTCTGTAGTCCTGCTCTCCTGATCATTGAGTCTGGCTCTTTCATCGTGCAAAAGAAACAACTGGGATTGATGCAGTTCTGTTCAGTACCAATATCAATAATGCTTTCGTTACTGCTGGTAGTGGTTATGGTGTGAATTATCTTCTCCTTTTTCTTCAGGGAATCCATAGTTCAGTGGCAAATGAAAGAATTGGTTTCGTGTTTTTTT
>Ga0307509_10001709_pt1 | contig 36648 bp, 29 predicted proteins | sample 10_EM_MG_FD_202245 | JGI IMG/M metagenome (GOLD analysis project Ga0307509, IMG submission 202245) | Populus trichocarpa ectomycorrhiza microbial communities from riparian zone in the Pacific Northwest, United States - 10_EM | ecosystem: Host-associated > Plants > Roots > Unclassified | place...
GCCCCACCCGCACCTGGCCCTCGAGACTAGTTTAGCGGCTATTACTTTCTTTTCTTTTAGCTACGGCTGTTTTGCGACGCTTATTGGTCGCGTTGGGGGAATTGGATACGATGGTTTCATTTGTTGTTTGTTAGTTTGATTTTCGGTTTTGTTTTGGCCATATCGTTAAAGATGCATGTCATTTCTTGTACTGTAGAAACAATTAAAATATTATTTAAAAAAAAAAAAAAAAAAAAATCTCCCCATTGCCGGGAAAAGTGCAGGAATATAATAAAGAATTACAACAGTTTCTTATTTTGCTGATTGTGTGTGATTTCAGAAAGGGTCATGATGATTTAGAGAATATTGTAGGGAAAAAAAGGTATTCATTAACGGAATGATGGTCTGTATACTATGATATTATTATTCTTGTTCTCTCTACACTCTCACTTTTGTAGTACACATACATTGAGGCTCTGTAGACATTATGCGTTGTCGTCAAGTTGACCTCTTAACTGTCCAACCAATTCTCAACCGTCCTAGTCCAGGCCAGTTCGTTAAGGACCAGATTTTACGGTATTCCAGTCCCAAAGGCCATGTGTGAGGGTTGAATGAAATTTTTTATTTGTGCGACACACATGGAGTTGTCTAAGAGGAAGTATCGAGATGCGAATTGAGCTCTGAAAACATACATGCAAATGTTGTGGTTGTCTCATGCGAACTGCGATCTCAACAATACTCGTACAGTACAAGTATCTTATTTTTTTTAGCAGCGCTCAAGCTATGATCAAGCTGGCCGGCAGGCGGCCCTCGGTGCCATAGAAGCGTAGTACCTGTACAGTGCAAGTATGCGGGATGGCGGTTGGATTTTTCTCCCTCTGGGCTAAATCTCATAGGCAGTGCTCATATGCCGGTCCATACCAGTCTGCAGTACCGGACAAGACTGGATGACACTCAGACTTGAGGGGTAATGTTGCTTTGTGATTTGTGATCCCTACAGTAAGTTTGACAACTTGCTATCATACCTTCTTCCTATCGGTGTTTCCCTCGCATACGAATACTCGTCCCGTAAATTTAATGTCTTAACGTTTGTGAACACGACCACTATTGCATGATGCCAAGATCTGGGCAAAAGAGTTGAATTTTGGTGTATGCAATAGCAGTTGTATTCACAAACGGCAGGACATTACGAATAATTACCCGTAGAGAGCACTGACGAGCTAAATCACCCTGCGTCTCTCTCGCGCACGACAAAGATAGTAAACCAATTTGGCCCACTGAACTACAGCGAAATTGGGCTCACGGCAGAACAAAGCACCCACCACACGCGCCACGGAACGAATACCAAATATGCAATCGTTCGGACACTATGATCCCAACATTGGGAATTTAAGGTATGCCTACACAGGTAACTTCACCGTGAACATATCAGACGAAGACAACCAGATTGAACAGTGGCTCTCACCGCTACCGCCTCAGGGTAGACATCAAAGTGTGCAAGCCGACCGAGTGGAGGGTGTGGGAAGTTGGCTTCTAGAGAAGAAGGAGTTTCGGGAGTGGAGCAGCAGTGGTAATGTATCACAGCAAGCTATTTTCTTCTGCTACGGCGATCCAGGGGTGGGGAAGACGCATATAACGTGAATGAGAAACCCTCCCCCCCAAAATGAACTATGTATTACTGACTGCGAGTAATATTAGCTCTTTAATTATTGACCGCTTGCGCCAACAAGTTCATGATCGGAATATCGCTGTGGCAGGCCTGTACTGCGATTATGCCGACCAGGAGCAGCAGTCCACGAGGAACATACTGGGCGCAATCCTCAGAGAACTTTTCGCGAGAGATGGGATCCCGGTATCCGTAAGGCAAGCTTTTCGTGACGAGAAAATGGTACTTGGCGGACAGCCTGCGCAACTTCCAGACTTGGTAAAAATACTGAAGACCACGATCCAATTGGGGGCGAGGGTGTTCATCTGTATTGATGCATTAGATGAATGTCTTCCGAAGAACCGGCTCCAGCTCCTTAAGTCACTGCAAGAAATTATAAGGGCTTGTCCGACTGTACGGGTGTTCCTTACTGGAAGACCTCACGTTCAGGACGAGATTAAGAGATATTTCCCTGAGCTCATCATGATACACGTCGTTCCTACCACTCGGGATATTGAGATATATCTGGAGAGGAAATTAGACCATGATCCCACACCCTCCTCAATGAACGACGAATTGAGAGCAGAGATTATGTCAAAGATTCCGGAAACAATTTCAGAGCTGTCAGTTGAAACAACTACTTCAATAAATCCGCGCCAGGTTTAATATTTGCTAACGGAAAACAGATTCCTTCTTGTTTCTCTTGTCATTGACACGGTCCTGGAAAAACCTACAATCTGCGGGAGAAGGGAAATGCTAAGAGAAATGACGTCGGGAGGTGGCCTCCAATATGCGTACTCGGGAACCCTGAATCGGATAAAGGCGCAAGTGGGAAGCAAGTCGAAACTCGGCATGGACATGCTAATGTGGCTATCGCATTCCGAGAGACCTTTAAAAACCGACGAGTTATGCGATGCCCTCGGGGTAGAAATTGGGTCTATATACCAAAATTCCGAGGACATTCCTACGATAGAAACCCTGCTAGGATGCTCTTTAGGGCTTGTAGTAGTTGAAGCATCCACATCTGCTCTCCGTCTTGTCCACCGCACCCTTCAAGAGTACCTACGCGATAACACCGGCCTGTTTTGCTCCCCTCACGCGACAATTGCCCAGGTTTGTTTAACATACCTCAACTTTCAGTGCGTTAGGGCCCTGCCGCCTATCCCTTATCAGACCCGGCTAGAAACATCGTTTCTTGAATATGCTTCTTGTTACTGGGGGATACATGCCAGAAGGGGAATTACTGAAAGTGTGAATAAACTCGCTGTGAGACTTCTCGATGGATTCGATCAGCATGTATCCTCTGGGATTCTCTTATCTCATAACAATGATAATTGGGACGAGATCCTCGGTCGGAGTGACCCTACGGGGTTTACAGGACTCCACGGCGCTGCATATCTTGGGATGGTGGAGATAGCCGTTCGTCTATTAGAGTTGAGGAAATGGGATCTCAGTACAACTGATGTGGAGGGTAATACAGCAATCTCGTGGGCTGTTAGGCAAGGGCATGAGGCCATGGTGAAGATGCTTTTAGTGCGGGAGGATGCTGCTCCAAATACTCCCGATAGAAACGGTCGAACACCTCTCTCGTGGGCGGTTGGAGATGGACATGAGGGCATTGCGAAGATGCTTCTGGCGGGGGGTGTCTCTCCCAACATTGCGGATAAAGATGGCCAAACACCCTTCTTTTGGGCAATTAGAAATCTGCAATGTGGAATTGTGAAGACGCTTTTGGAACGAGACGATATCACTCCCAACACTGCGGATAAAGACGATCAAACACCTCTCCAGTGGTCAGTCAGGTATCATCATGTAGATATGGTCGAGAAGCTTTTGGGACGGAAAGATGTCTCTCCCAACACCCCAGATAAATACGGCCGAACACCCCTCCACCAAGCAATCATTGATGGGCGCACGGATATCGTGAAGCTCCTTTTCGAACGGGAAGACGTCCGTCCCAACACCGCGGATAAATACGGCCAAACTCCGCTCCATCAGGCAGTCATAGATGAGTGTACGGAAATCGTGACGCTGCTTTTGGGACGAAGGGATATCAATCCCTGCATTACGGATAAAAACGATCGAACACCTCTCCTATGGGCAGTTGTATACGGGCACGGGGACATTGTGGAGATGCTTTTGGAACGGGCGGATGTCGCCCCCGGGACTCAAGCTAAAGACGGCACAACACCTCTGTCTTGGGCAGCCGGGGCGGGTAATGAGGACATTGTGAAGATGCTTTTAGAACGGGGGGGTGTCGCTCCCGATACTACGGATGAAAACGGTCAAACGCCTCTGTCGTGGGCTGCGGAACATGGACACATTCAAGTAATAGAAATGCTTCAAGAATGGTGTAGTATTCACTACAACATGGGGACAACAGCCCCCCCGGGCCAAACAACATTTACACAAACTTCCGGGAAGCCACCCGGTGGAGCCACAAAGCAGCGATTTAGAGATCCGGGTTCAGTTTCTCGGTCGGGGGGTAGCAGCAGCTCAATCGACCTTGACCCACCTGAGCCCTCTGAGTCATTCCGCGCTCTTCCGGGAGGATCCCAAGAGCCCGAGATCCACAGCAGCTCAGCACCCGATGAACCACCCTTGCGGCCTTACACCATCTCACTGCTGAACTTCGCTGTCAGTTCACCCCTTTGGGCTCTCTTTCTATCTTTTCTGTTTATATTACTCCTTCGTATCCTGGCTGGCTAGATACCAATCTTAGTGTATCATATTATCTCCTCTCTCTCTCTTTTTGTTTTAGGAACAATATAGTGCATTTCCCGTGCAATCCCGGGATTGCCTTGTACAGTACTTGATGATTTTCTTTCATTCTTTCATCTCCTCTTGGCACGCACGCCTCCTCCCTAATGCCACTATGTTTGATATGACACAAAAATGGGCTTCGTAGAAGTACAAGAAATATTGGAAAGAAGGCCTTTGGTAATCTAGCTGGGGGGGGGATGAGCACTGGGGGGAGGTTGAACCGGGGTTTCTGATGTTGAAACTGACTACTCCTGGCTCTAGTGTTTCTTGCCCGGAAGCTGGTGAAGGGAGTGCTGGTGGAATTTGCTTGTGCTACATTTTGCTTCCTTTTCCTAACATTTCATTTTTTTCTTTGTTTCCAACGCCTTCAAATATCATTTTTTGCCGTTTTGCCATTTTGTTGGAAGGTGTTTCATCCTATTACCCCCCTAGTTCTGAAAAGCACGCTCCCAGTCTTTGGATCGTTTTTGATCAAACCCCCACTTCGTTGCAACATTGATCGTGATAGACAAGCTCGGAGCAGAAGCTCGTTCCAAAGGTTCTGTCATCCAGGCTCCTATTTACAAGTACAGTAACAAAAAGCAGAATGATACTTGCGCTATAAAATTGTCACGGTATGATACCAGAACTTTTTATTTTTTTTATTTGGGATGTGACTGTAGGCTAGACCTTTTGGATGGGGAGACTAGCTATGATACCGGTGTTAGTGCCACAGAAAGCCCGAAGAGAATAAAAGATTGAAAAAAATAAAAAGAAACTTTACTAGCCTTAAGACAAAAGAAATACTACCAAGCGAAAAAACCACTCAGACGTGGAAAAACCCGGCTTCCAATCCCATACCCCCCATATCCTAACCCCCCCAAAATACCCCATGACAAAACCCAGGCCCAAGCACTCCTTCTCAATCGGAACTGTACCCCGGTAACACAACTTTTGGAATGCGGTCCCACATCAATGATTTCTCCTCTACGAGTACCACAAAGAATGGAGAGGCTTTTACGGTAAGTAGAGGAGAAGCTTGTTTCATGGCCATCCTGTACTCGAGTACTCGAGTACCGTACATTTAATTAATAGTCATTCCATCGCAGGTGGGGTTCCAATTGTAGTTGTAATGGTGGTCAGTACTTTAAGACATGCGATAACAAGGGATGCTCTGGGATGCATGCCAAGGGATATATGCCAGGTGATTTGCCTTCCATCGCCCAAGGCTCTCTCTTCACATCCATGAAAAGACGAATAGGATGCTTGGTTTTAAGTATTTTAGCCTCCGGCCAATTATGTGTACTGTACGGTACAAGCACTTAGACTGTCAGAACCATACAAATAGCAATTACCCGAGCACAAGTGCTGGAAGTCCAATTGTGATATTCCAGTCCTGAAGGCCGGTGGGGTGAGGGCTGAATGAAAATTTTTCTTTGTGCGATACTCGTACACATGGCGTTGTCTAAGAGGAAGTGTCAAGATGCGAATTCAGCTCTGAAAACACACATGCAGATGTTGTGGTAGCCTTATGCGAACAGCTACCTCTACAATATCTTCCTTTTTAGCAGTGCTCGAGCAAAAACCGGTCTAGTAGGCTGGCGGCCCTCGCCGTCATAGAAACGTAGTACCTGTACGGTACTTGAGTACGAGTACTCGAGTACAGCACAAGTACTTGTACCGGTGTACGAGGTGGCGGTTGGATCTGCTCCCTCCGGGCGAAATCTGATATGCAGTGCTCATGTGCCGGTCCATACCAGTACGAGTACCGGACAAGACTGGATGACACTCAGACTCGGGAGGTAATGTTGCTTTGTGATTTGTGATCCCTGTAGTAAGTTTGAACACTCGCTACCTTCTTCCTATCGGTGTTTCCCTCGCATACGAATACTCATCCCGTAATGTCTTGACGGTTGTGAACACGACCACTATTGCATGATGCCAAGATCTGGGCAAAAAAGCTGAATTTTGGGTGTATGCAATAGCAGTTGTGTTCACAAACGTCAGGACATTACGAATAATTACTCGTAGAGAGCACTGACGAGCTAAATCACCCCGCCTCTCTCTCGCGCACGAGAAAGATAGTAAACCAATTTGGCCCACTGAACTACAGCGAAATTGGGCTCACGGCAGAACAAAGCACCCACAACACGCACCACGGAACGAATACCAAATATGCAATCGCGCGGAGACTATAATCCCAACTCTGGGAATGTAATGAATACCGTGAACAAAACAGACGAAGACAACCAGATCAAACAGTGGCTCTCACCGCTACAGCCTCAGGGTATACATCAAAGAGTGCAAGCCGACCGAGTGGAGGGTGTGGGAAGTTGGCTTCTAGAGAAGAAGGAGTTTCGGGAGTGGAGCAGCAGTGGTAATGTATCACAGCAAGCTATTTTCTTCTGCTACGGCGATCCAGGGGTGGGGAAGACGCATATAAGGTGAATGAGAAGCCCTCCCCCCAAAATTAACTGTGTATTACTGACTGCAAGCAATATTAGCTCTTTAGTTATTGACCGTTTGCGCCAACAGGTTCATGATCGGAATATCGCTGTAGCAGGCCTATACTGCGATTATGCCGACCAGGAGCAGCAGTCCACGAGGAACATGCTGGGCGAAATCCTCAAACAAATTTTCGCGAGAGATGGAATCCCGGGATCCGTACGGCAGGCTTTTCGTGACGAGAAAACGGTACTTGGCGGACAGCCTGCGCAACTTCCAGACCTGGTAAAAATACTGAAGACGAAGATCCAATTGGGGCCAAGGGTGTTCATCTGTATTGATGCATTAGATGAATGTCTTCCGAAGAACCGACTCCAGCTCCTTAAATCACTGCAAGAAATTATAAGGGTTTGTCCGACTGTACGGGTGTTCCTTACCGGAAGACCTCACGTCCAGGACGAGATTAAGAAATATTTTCCCAAGGCCGTTATGACGCCCGTCGCTCCTACCATTGAGGATATTGTGATATATCTGAAGGAGGAATTAAGCCTAGATACCACACCCACAGCAATGGACAACGAATTGGAAACTAAGATTATGTCGGTGATTCCAGAAAAAATTTCCCCAATGTGAGTTGAAACAACTATTTCAATCAATCCACGCCTGGTTGGACATTCGCTAACAGAAAACAGGTTCCTTCTTGTTTCCCTTAACATCAAGGCGATTCTGGCAGAGCCTACGATCTACAAGAGAAAGAGAAAGCTTAAGGAGATGGCCCAAGGGAATGGCCTTGAAGACGCCTACTCGGCAACTCTGAAACGGATGAAGGAGCAAGGGGAAAGCAAGTCGAGTCTAGGGGTGGGCATGCTAATGTGGCTATCGCATTCCGAGAGACCCTTAAAAACCAACGAGTTATGCGATGCCCTTGGGGTAGGAATCGGGTCTGTACGCCGAAATTCTGAGGATATTCCTACGATAGAAGTCCTGCTGGCATTCTCTTTAGGGCTTGTAGTTGTTGAAGCGTCTACATATACCGTCCGTCTTGTTCACCGCACCCTTCAAGAGTACCTACGCGATAACACCGGCCTGTTTTGCTCCCCTCACGCGACAATTGCCCAGGTTTGTTTAACATACCTCAACTTTCAGTGCGTTAGGGCCCTCCCACCTATCCCTTATCGCCCGCGGCTTGAAACATCGTTCCTTGAATATGCCTCTTGTTACTGGAGAGTACATGCCGGAAGGGAAATGACGGAATGTATAAGCAAACTCGCAGTGAGACTTCTCGATGGATTCGAAGAGCATGTATCCTCAGGGATACTCTTATCCCACAGCCGAGATAATTGGGACGAGAACCTCGGGTGGAGTGACCCTACGGGGTTTACAGGACTCCACGGCGCTGCATATCTTGGGATGGTGGAGATAGCCATTCGTCTATTAGAGTTGGGGGAATGGGATCTCAGTACAACTGATGTGGAGGGTAATACAGCAATCTTGTGGGCTGTTAGGCAAGGGCATGAGGCCATGGTGAAGATACTTTTAGACCGGGGAGATGCTACTCCAAATACTGCTGGTAAAAACGGTCGAACACCTCTCTCGTGGGCAGTTGGAGATGGACGTTACGACATTGCGAAGATGCTTCTGGAACAAGGGGATGTCTCTCCTAACCCTGTGGATAAAGATGGTCAAACACCCTTCTTTTGGGCAATTAGAAATCTGCAATGTGGAATTGTGAAGACGCTTTTGGAACGAGACGATATCACTCCCAACACTGCGGATAAAGACGGCCAAACACCCCTCTTTTGGGCAATTAGGAATCGGCACCCAGGCATTGTGAAGATGCTTTTGGATCGGGAAAATGTCTCTCCCAATACCGCAGATAAATACGACCGAACACCCCTCCACCAAGCAGTCATTGATGGGCGCACGGAAATCGTGAAACTGCTTTTGGAACGAAGGGATATCAATCCCTGCATTACGGATAAAAACGATCGAACACCTCTCCTATGGGCAGTTGTATACGGGCACGGGGACATTGTGGAGATGCTTTTGGAACGGGCGGATGTCGCCCCCGGGACTCAAGCTAAAGACGGCACAACACCTCTGTCTTGGGCAGCCGGGGCGGGGAATGGGGACATTGTGAAGATGCTTTTAGAACGGGGGGGTGTCGCTCCCGATACTACGGATGAAAACGGTCAAACACCTCTGTCGTGGGCTGCTGAACGTGGACACACCCGAATAGTAGAAATGCTTCAAGAACGATGTAGGGTTGGCTACAGCATAAGGACAACAACCCCCCAGGGGGCAAACAACACTTACACAAACTTCTGAGCAGCCACCCGGTGGAGTCACAAAACAGCAATTTAGAGATCCGGGTTCAGTTTCTCGGTCCGGGGGTAGCAGCAGCTCAGCACCCGATGAACCCCCCTTGCGGCCTTACACTATCTCGCTTGTCAGTCCACCCCTTTGGGCTCTCTTTCTATCTTTTCTGTTTATATTACTCCTTCGTATCCTGGCTAGCTAGATACCAACCTTAGCGTATCATATTATCGCCTCTCTTTTTTTTTTAGGAACAATATAGTGCATTTCCGGTGCAATGCCGGGTTTACCTTGTGCTTGATGACTTTCTTTCATTCTTTCTTTCTTCCCCCCTTGGCAAGCATGCTCATGCCCTAATGCCGTTTAGTTTAATATGACACAAGAATAGGCTTCGTAGATGTAGAGTACAAGCAATGTTGGAAAGAAGACTTTCGATAATCGGGCTGGGGGTCAGAAGGGGGGGTTGAATCGGGGTTTCCGAAAATGAGGATTAAACGGGGGGTTCTTTAATATCCTAGTAAGTGAAAATAGCGGGAACTCTTATTGGAATTTTCTACCTTCCACCTAGCTGTGTGAGTATTTATTGCTCAGAAGCAGGTGAAGTAGAACGCTACATTTTGCTTCCTTTTCTTAACATTTCATTTGTTTTTTTGCTTCCAACACCTTCAAATATTATTATTTACCGTTTTGTTCAGAGGGGTTCTATCTTATAATCCCCCCGGTTTGAAAAAATAGTGTTCCCAGTCCTTCGATCATTTTTGATCGAACCCCCCCTTCGTTGAAACATTGATTGTGATAGACCAGATGGGAGCAGAGCCGTGTTCCAAAAGTTCTGGCATCCAGGCTCTCGCTTACAAGTACTGTAACGAAAAGCAGAATAATACTTCCGCTATTAAATTGTCACGGTACGATACCAGAACCCCCGGAATGCGGCCGTACATCAAGTATTACTACTTTACCACGAAAGATCGTGAAGTCTTTACAGTAAGTAGAGGAGAAGTTTATTTCATGACCATGCTGTAGATTTAATTTAGTCATTCTATTCGGTGGGGTTGCAGTTGCAGTTGTAATCGTGGTCAGTAAGATATGAGATATCACGAGGGATGCCAAGGGATGCACGCCAGGTGATTTGCCTTCCATCGCTCAAAAATCTCTCTTTACACCCACGGAAGGGTAAATAGGATGGTTGGTTTTAAGTCTTTTGGCTGCCGGCCACTAATGCGGGCAGTAGAGTACCGGGACGAAGTTTTGGTGCGACACTGGGTTTTACACTTAATTGGGCCGAAAATAGATATTTTAAAAAAACAGACAATTCTCACTACTGCTTGGATGAAAACACCTCAAACATTTCTATCAGCTAGGCGATTATTATGAATTTAAAACTTTAGAAGTAGTAGTGCAAGAGACCAAGCCTGTGTTTGTTATTCATGGTTGTGTGTGCCAGTATAAAAGCGACATAAACTTTTGAACGGGTCTCCATACAAAAAAGTACATGGCTACTGATACCTCAAATTTAAAGGTCATTTCCTCCACACCTGCATAATATTCAGAAATTCTGTCACATTCCTCAAATTAGCTACTGGCCTACTGATGCACTGCTGGATTTTGTTGGATTCTCTTAGGCATTATGCTGTGAGAGGGGGTCCTGAAAATGGACACTTTTGGTGTGAAAAAGGTATCGGGCCCAAACTTTTGTCCTAGTACTATACAAGCACTTAGACTGCCGGAACCATACAAGAGGCAGCGACTAGAGCACAAGTGTCAGAATCTAATTGGGATATCCCAGCCCTGAACGCCGGGAAAGTGCAAGGGCAAAGTGAAAACTTTTATCCGTCTTGCACACCTAGTGTAGTTTGAGGGAGGTGCTGGTATGGGAATTTCAGCTCTGAAAACACAAATGCTAATTCTATCGTTGTTCCATGAGAACTAATGCCTCTACGGTAGCTTTTAGCAGCGCCCGAGCTATAGCCAGGCCGGCCGGCAGTCGGCCCTCAGCCCTTTAGAAATTTTGTACAGGTGCTCGCCAAAAAAGAAAAGAAAAGAAAAGAAAAGTCTCTCCTCGACCTGTAACCACAGTGGGAATGTAGTTATAACTGCTCTACTCATGGCAACAGGTGGCGTCCTTGCACAATACTCGAGTAGGGGTAAAGGTCGGTGATTCTGGACTTTAACGGCGATGGCGATGTGTACACTACGAGTGACGAGCGGTGAAGCGAAACGCTAAACAACTCACAACGAAAACGATAGCACGCTCAAGTGTGGGGAAAAGTCTTTTCACTAACAACCACAGGCTCTCGCTTAAAGACTCCACGGTGGTCTCAGTCGGGTGCTCTACCGGCTAACTAACTGGCTAAGACAGGAGTATATATCAACAATAACACCCTATCCCCCCATGTGCGACCGTGCTGCTCTATGTGAGTCTCCCTTTCCATTATGAGCACTCCTAGGCCAACAATAAGGAAAACAGTCACTTTCCCACCTCCGGGCCTCCAGCTCTTTCACGCTGGCCTCACAACGCTTCTGATTCTCTCCCAGCTTTCCCGAAAGCTGCACTATCACGAAACTATCGGGCATTCCTGCATTCGCAATGCTTTCCACAAACACGTCGGAAGCCGAAACACATGCCCGAAGCCAACGAGAGTCCCTGAAGACAAACCCATGCCCGGATCCTTAGCGTATATCCGAAGCCACAATCAAGTGGCGCCCTGGGAAGCTAAATGAACGCCAAAGGAAGTATCAAGAGAGTATAGTGAGCAGCTCCATTCCCAACAGAGGACAGACCTCTCTCTCTCCCTGGCGAGTATCAGGTGAGTGATGGATTTGATCCCTCCAGGCTACATCTCGTATGCTGTGCTCATGTACGGTACAGCACGAGTACATAGCAGTATAAGACTCTACCACACTCAGAATCAAGATGCAATGTTCCCTTGTGATTTGTGATGCCTGCAGTGGGTTTGACTACTCGCTGCTTTCTTCCTACTAGTGCCCCCCGCCTACAAATAATTAGACAGCATCGAATAGAGAGAGCTAGATCACCCTTCCTTTTCCTGGTGCACTCGAAAGTCCATAGCCAAGTTTGGCCTACTGAACTGAAGCGGAGCAGTGTCCACGGCAGAACAAAACACCCACAAAATGCACCACGGAACGAATACCAAATATCCAATCCTTCAGCTCCAATAACATCAAATCTAGGAACGTAACGGACAGTTATAACAATACCACTGTTGACATCATAGACCAGGAGAACCAGATTAAACAGTGACTCTTACCACGAACGCCTCAGTACAGACACCAAAGCCTGCAAGCAACCCGGGTAGAGGGTGTTGGAGGTTGGCTTCTAGGAAAAAGAGAGTTTCGGGAGTGGAGCGGTACTCAAGGGTGCCAAAGCAGGTCTTTTTTCTTCTACTCCGAAGATTCCGGGTGTGGGGATGACACATATAAAGTCAGTGAGAAAGCCCCCCGAACAACTGGGTATTACCGACGGCCAGCGATACTAGTTCCTTAGTTATTGATGGTCTGGACGAACGAGTTTGTGGTCTGGATATGGCTGTGGCAGGGCTATACTGTAATTACCAGGATCAGGAGCAGCAGACCACGGCGAACATGTTAGGTGCAATCTTCAAACAACTTTCAGCTATTGTCGGTAGACAAAATTAACCGCGGATCAGAGATCGATGGCAACCCCCCCCGTTATCACCCTGCACTTTCAACACTATTTAAAGAACCTCACCTAGCCCAAATATTAATTGCTACTATATATTCTATCTTATACTATTTTTTTCTCTTGGTTTTAGTAATTGCGGTGTTGTTGTTGTCATAGCTTAAGTTTTTCCCTCTTTGTTGATCCGCGGTTAATTTTGTCCACGCACCATAGATACGGAATCCCAGAGTCCGTGCGGGATGCTTTCTACAAGGAGAAAAGGGTACTTGGCGGACCGACTGTGCAACTTTCTGACTTGGTGAAAATCCTGAAGAAAACTGTTGCGCTATTGCCGGGAGTGCTCATCTGTATCGATGCTTTCGATGAATGTCTTCCGAAAAACCGGCTCAAGCTTCTTGGCTAACTGCAAGAAATTGTAAGGGCTTCTCTAACTATAAGGGTGTTCCTTACTAGAAGACCTTACGTTCGGGACGAGGTTAAGATATATTTTACGAAGGCCATTATGATACCAGTCAATCCTACGGTTGGGGATATTGAGGAATATCTGAAAATGAGATTAGACCAAGATCCCACACCATCGCAATGGACAACGATTTGAGAGCCGAGAATATGGAGGTGATTCCGAGAAAGATTTCCTAGATATGAGTTTAAACAGCCGCTTCAATCAATCTACACATGGTTGGGTATTCGCTAACAGAAAATAAATCCCTTGTTGTTTCCCTTAACATCGATGCAGTCCATCCCCATAGGGCTCAACGGGGGAGACTGCCAAGAGCCCTGGACGGGACGGGACGGAAAAGGGCTGTTCGTCTAGGAAAGATCAGGACGGCCCTCATTTTTGAGGACGGCGTGCCCCACAATGTGCGTAAATTTGGCGTGGGGACTATGGGGGCACTACTGGGTACAGCTGCGTAAACCTCTTTGGACCATTCGATAATTTCACATGCTAAACAGAGGTGAAGACCTTTATAAAAGACAAAAGAAGTGTTATTCTATTCTAACCACCGGAGAGAATGGACTCTTATAGATAGTTTCCCTCCCAATACCTTATGATCCTTCGAAGTGAAAAATACATCGGAAATATAGTAGACCTTGAAAACAACAATGAAGCACGAAATCCATCCCTACGATTCCTAATATCTTCTCGTGCACAAGAACCTGCTATAACGAAAACCTTTGACACAATCAACCATTATGACAAAACCTTTGAATCTCCATCTCCGGTTCCATCAATCCTAACCGAGTTACGGCAGAGAAAAGGGAGTGATAAGAAAAAACACCAAAAACAAAGTAACTTAAACAATATGGTAGCAAACATGATACCAATGTCTGAAAAGAAAGAATACAAAAATGATAGGAAACAAGTGGGCGATCCCAAGTAACTTTCAATACCAGGGAAGATATATGGATTATAGGGGACAGCGGGGGACTGCAGGGAGTGCTGAGGGATGGTACTGGATGGTAGTGGGCTAAGGCAAGGTGGGGGACGGCACGAGCGATATATCATGATGTTCAAGTAATTCATCCCGAGGTGCATGATTTCAATTTGGGGTAGTACCTGAGGTCCAAGCTATAGGACTATAGTCCCCTATAGTCCTCCCAGTCCTCACCTTCCTTGGACCAGCCCGCCCTAGCACCTCCAAAAAGATGGACTATGAGCCGTAGTCTGTCTCGTTTACCCCAACTAGGGACTGACTGGGTGGCTGGGAATACTGGCTGTACTGGTGCAATGGCTTAGGATTCAGTCATTGAACAAAGTCGGGGTGGTTAGAGTTGATATGGACTAAATTCTGGTATACTGGAACAAAAATAAAATCCGAAGGGGAAAAACATGCGTTATGGTGCACAAGACCCTAACTCCTTCAATGGGGGACTGTGGTGCAAGTTGTAGATGTTTCTAGACATAACACCGTCTACTAATAAATGCGGTAAAGTTTTTACACTAATATATGCTCTATACAGCCGCATTTACTAAATTCTTATGCGCTTTGGAGTACCACTAGTGATTGGAAATACTTCGCTAACCCTCTCCTTCTATTAGTTAGTTGAAAAAATTGTGATAAGGGCCTATAAATGCCCCTAGAGGCATATTCAAAAGAGTTATCAAAAATACTAGCTGGCATCATATTGTAACTACGGATTACTCTTGAGGTAAAGGGAACGGTGTGGGAACTTGACGAACACGGGTGTACGTACACGCAAAATGAAGCTGGCTTAGATAGTAGAAACCCTTTGAGGGAGTTTTAGTTGATCAGTGGATCTTTGAGTGGGTGTGAAATATGATTAGGTTTTAAGGAGTTACATACCTGGCTTCTATGAACCTTCGTAATTCTTTAATTTGGTAAACTTATCAAGTCATCAATACTATTAAACTTCAACGGCGGCGATACGATTGCACGACGAGTGACGAGCGGTGAAACGAAACGAACGCCAAGCAACTCACAACCAACGCGATCGCACACTCAAGTGTAGAGAAAAATCTTTTCACTAATAACCACAGACTCTCGCTCAATAACTCCACGGTGCTCTATGATCGGTGCTCTTTCTAACTAACTGGCAGAGACAGTATTATATATCATCAAAGACGTCATATCCATGTGAGTCTCTCCTTCCGCTGTGAGAACTCCCGGGCTAACAAAAGAAACAAACACCCCGCTTCTGTCTCCGGCCTCCAGCTCTTGACACTGACCTTGCAGTGCTTCAGCTTTTCCCCCAACTTTCCAAAAGCTGGACGATCCCCAAACTATCGCGGATTCCTGCATTCGCAATGCTTTCCACAAACACGCCTGAAGCCGAACCGTATACCTGAAGCCAAAGCGAGTCTCCGGAGACAAACCCATGCCCGGATCCTCAGCGCATATCGGATAGCAAGCCTATGCCCGAAACCGGAGCCATATGCCCGATTCCTCAAGCATATCAGAAGCCATAAACAAGCGCCCTTCCGAAATCTAACTAAACAAAAGAAGTATCAAGAGAGTATGGCGAGCAGCACCGTTTTCAACAAATACCACCTATCCCAATTCTCCCCAATTGATCTTTATGGTGCACAGAGAAGACATAATTCCGACGATGTCCTTCGCATGCGAATTATGATGGAGGTGGCACGATTCGCGTTCTGGTGTGTTGGAGTTGTATTCGCTATGGAGGTTTCTAGCTACGGTTCACCTCTAGTGGGTAAAACTCTGCTCTTATCATACATGTGATAGCTATATGTCTCCGCATATGCCTTAATCATCCGTGCTTGCCCTAGAATGTTCACCCGTCCACACTTCTGCGTCCCTCCATACATGCCCGCGCTGCCCACCGGTCTGCGCTATCTCTGCTCCCATTGCAGTGCTCTACTACTGGGATTATAACACCATCAAATTACACGTAGCGGGGGTTCCCCACCGACAGTATGATCACTAAATCCCCGACCCTGAAACACGAGCAAATCCCTGCTTTTCCTCAACTCCTAGGAGTGCCGCCTACCGACCATAATCAATTAATGCTCCTCTTCAATAAAGCTAGCGATAAATAGTTCACGATGTCTCAATATGCTATCGGTGGTAGTAGCTGCTTCTCCAATATTACGAACTCTTTTGATAGTGTGGGGAACAGCATTCTGTTGTCAATGATCACTCGCAACTCTTAACTTGGCTGTCACCCTTGGAGCCCGGATTACACCACCGTGACGTTCAGGAGCGCCATATCAACAATATCGGGGAACGGCTCATACACACCGGGAAGTTCAGATGACGGCCCGTGTTGGCTGAGAAGGCGAAGTTAAAGTTGTTGAAAATCACCGGCGATCACTCAGCACGGAAGAATTCCTTTCTTTTTTACCTTTCCTATTGTGTCGCACATTAGTTTTTAGTTTCCTTTTTGACAGTCATTTTCAATCGAGGAGGAGGAGGAACGGAGATGCCCAGTTTGGATACTACTGGGTGTGAGGACTCGGATACATGTCCGGAAGGAGACCGGAAAGCTGTGCGGAGGAATGATCGGAATACTTTGCGCAAAAGGGGGGGACCGGAGCGCCTTTGTTTTTATGCGCATTCTCGGAAAGATCTCCGCAGGTTGGGAAGTTCGCGAATGCACTTTATATTGTTTTATATAAACTCTCTGTTCCGCTGTAACCTAGCCTGAAAGGATAAGAAAGCAGGATACGAATCCAAAGAATATACAACTGCTCCCTCCCTGGCTTGATTTGCTTACCTTTTCCCACTCTGGTTTACCGTCCGCTTGGCAGTCCTCCCTCAATGAGCAACTCATAACAACAAAAGTAATTCTGTTCTGCTATGGAAATCTGGCAAGACGTTTATCAGGTAAAAGGATTATTCTCAAGGGAGAGAAGAAAACGAATCCTTGCTAACAAGCTGAGATAATAGTTTTACGGTAGTGGGTAGACTGGGAGATTAGACTAGAGGACAAAAGATGGCTGTTGTTTTTACTTCGAATTCGGGGCGTGGAAGGACAGCCTACGACCAAATGCCGGGTCCCCTTGCTGAACCAGACGGTCATCAGAATGGAAACGATCTCGGAAGAGGTTTCCCGGATCTTCTAGGAGTATAAAAAGGCTCCCAACTCGTTAATATCGTGAAAATCCTTGGCTTATAGCATCTTCACAGCGCACATTTATATGCATTGACGCTGTGGAAGATGTGGAGGAGCTCAACGGCTTGGACTTTTTGATTCATTGGAACAAATATTTGAGAATTCCACGGGACGCTAATATTCGTGACTGCGAGACCGTATATTCGGGATGAGATGGAACAGGGTCTGTCTGGTGGAGTTATGAGTGCATCAGGGGCGCCCGGGAAAGCAGATATCATTGCATACATCCGTGTTAGGCTGAGCAAGAACTGGATATCAGATACCATGGGTTGGCGACTGGCAGCAGAGATTCTGAGGGAGATTCACGAGCGATTATCGGAAATGTGAGTAGAGGCAATCCTGCTGAGAATCCTACCCCTCATTATCCGCCGACAGTTGCCTCTAGGGTTCTACTTATTTCTTTGAGCGAGAGGAAATCCTGCTAGAATTGACAAAATATTGCACACCAGAGCGGCTCAGAAAAATAAGATATTGATTAGAGTCAGGATATGTCCAAGGTGCGGCATTAGAGCGAATAAAGACTCTCTGGATGGAGATGGCCCCGGACACCGGGCTAGAGCTCCGATGTAGATCAGTCATGAGGAATGGCCGGTAATGGCGGACGACCTCCGCTATGCCCCAGCAGTTTAACTAGGCTCCAATGATTCCCATTCCTCCAACGCTCGTCCGATATCGGAATGTGTGGGTGAGTGTCAAGGGCTTATCACTGTGGATAAGGAGGAATTAATCGTGCGACTGATCCACTCTACCCTGCATGAATGGCTTTCAGCTCGTCCTAGTGTTTTTAGTAGACCTCACTGGACAATGGCAAAGATCTGCTGGACCAATCTGAATTCTAAGGCTAAGGCTAGCCTAGCTAATCGCTATCTTGACCCGCTTCGGGACCCCATTCTGGAATATTGTTCCCAATACTGGGGAGTCCATTCCAAAATGGAACTCTTGGACTGCGCAAGCGCCCTTGCCCCAGGGCTGCTACTACAGGGATATTATGGCCACATGTCCAGAGAATTCTTTTAAAACAAATCATCTGGATCTTGGAGATTTTGGTTCCAATTTTCTATTTGGTGGGCTACGCCGGGCATATTTCTTCGGAATTGTTCAGGTGGTAACCGCTTTGACAGGGCTGGAACGTTGTGACAGCAATGAACGAGATTTGGGGGGCATACTCCGCTTTCAAGGGGTGCCGGTAAGAGACATGAGGAGGTAGTGAACATTCTATTTGGGCGGGAAGAGGTCAACCCCGACAAGCCAGATAATTACTCCAAACACCGCTATCGTAGGCCGCTTGGCATGGGCAAGAGGAAGTCGTAAAGATACTATTCGGGTGGGTGTGCTACTCACAATGGATATGATGGAGCGGTGAAAATTCTACTCTGGCAGCGAGAGGTAAACCCCGACCAGCCGAATAATTCTGGCCTAACACCGCCCTCGGGTGCTTCTCGCAACGGATATGGAGTGGTGAAGATACTCCTCGGGCGGGAGGACGTCAACCCCGGTAGGCCGGATTGTGTCGGCATAACACCCTTCATGTTCGCAGCTAGGCATGGCCATGACCGGGTGACGACCCCGCTACAGTATCACGAAGCTGAACCACAGGACCATTTGACCCTCACAAGGCACCACCTCTTCGCAATTGCTGCTATTGCTTCCATTTTAGAGTATGTTAATCACGGAAGCTATCCCTGAACATACTCTTTGCAGGCGAAGGAACCTCCGTGAGGCGAGAAAGTTCATATATGTTATCACACGCGTTTGAGATCCAGTGTCGCCTAACTTCCTCGAGTGAGAATTTATGAGTTTCTGTTTACAAGTGCCCTTAAGCCTAGCCAGTGTGGCGAGATAGTTATACGATCGTAAAAAGGTATAGGCTACAGCCTACAGTCTTCATCCTATCGCATTTAATTCCTTTCCAGCTGCCAATTCTTACCTGCTGTGCCTTTTTGTTTTCTTGTACTATTTTCTCCTTCATGTCCTCTCCCCTCTTCCCCGAGTCATAGAATACTGTCTATAGAGCTATTTTTTACATGGAGGAAAAGCGATGTACGGTAGCGCATGTATTCTTGTGGCGATCGCCAACAACGATATAAAAGTCGTATTTACTATAGGAGACTTCTTGCGATAAATGCACCCGCTAACCCCACCTGTCCCCCGATCAACTTGCACGAAGATTACTAGTAAAAGCATAATCAAAAAAGATAAAATAGCGTCCGCCCAGAGATAACTGTTCACTCCCGGTAAAGGCCGTCTTGATGCCGTCGCATGCCCACCACCCTAGCGGTGCGCATCGCGAGATCGGCGGTAAAGGTGGCCTCCGGGCCGCTCGCCGAAAGACTACTTAGCAATACCGAGCGCTTTCCCGATTACTCGAATAATGGGTCAAGGAAACATAGTGCTGTCCCTTTGAACTTTTAGACTCAATGCAACAAAATAAGAACCCGATCGCACGACTTTGGGATGAGTGAGGAAGCTCGCTCGTTCTTGTCTCGCTGCTATCTAAACGGTAGAGACATGAGTATATATATAAAACATGAAGGAATCCACCTAGGTCCCTCCACCGATTAGCCTAGATATCGATCTTCCTCTTTCCATATCCCGCGCGCTTCTAGCACGCTCGCGCGATAACCAAAAAATTGATATGACTCACGAAAACTCCCATTCTCCCATAGCTTCTGTGCAAGTCCCTTTGACCCTTAGGGATTGCTTCCGGTGAATGCATTAACCAATCCAAAAGCGCATCCCCGAAACCTTTGCCGTAACGATGAAAACGATAACCCGAGAATGCCGGGCAGGATTTAACGACTCCCACCACCAACTCCCGTGATGCCCCCATCTAGGTTGAACATTGAGGGACCAAAGAGCCCACAGCACCGTACCGTTCGATCAACTAGTGGTTCGGGGGGAGGAGAAAGAAATATGGTGGTTCTCTTTTGTCTGGTGTTATGTCGGTTGAGTTGGAGTTAGCGCGGGGTGATACGATGGACTACGGTACCGTACTCGAGTACGAATTGAGTTAGATTTCAGGCTAGCGAGCATACGGTTAAAGTCACCCGTCGAGGATCGATTGGACGCAGAGTGGAGTTCGGGCGATCACTTGGATAGCGCATGCTCAAGCTCGGTTAAGGTTCAGGCGGGTTCTGGCTAGCTAAGGCAGGATTATTCCACGTGCGACTCGGGACTCTGGGTTGACTCTTCTATTATTTATCAGCAAGCACTACTTCGGCTCCGGTTTGGCGCATTTACCTTGCCAATGCGGTGACTTACTGTACCATACCATGTTGTGACGCTCCCCGTCGTATAAGCACTGCGTTCGGCTGTGTCGACAACGATGACCGGAAAATAGGATTCGTAAGGTATCTTCATAGAAAACTCAGTCAGCGTGCGAAAGAGCTCTCTGATCACGGGACATGCTAGATGAAAATTTTTTTGCCATGTCCCGTGCTAGCCGCTATATTAGTCCAGCGATTTCTCGTATGGCCGTTAGGGTTTATTGTGGTGGACTAAGACCGTACGATAACCAAGGGCGCGAAAACACTTTGGGGGAGTCCAATCGACCCCAGGAAACCAGAAAAGAACACCGGTGTGAGATACGAGCCTGAAGGTGGAATATGGGGCATCGTGGGGAAATTTCGTGTTGGGCCCCTTGCGAGGGGTATAGGGATTACTGGTTCGCTTGAAACACTGGGCTTTTGATGAGAGAGGTTGACTTGCACTCGGAACCGCAGTGGTGGTATATGTAGCTGGAAAGCCCTAGTTATTTGGAGCAGGGAAGCCTGGTGCACTTTAAGTTGAAACCCACGATATTATGACTGGCGATTTTTGTGGTTTCCACAAAAGATGGTTTTGTAGAGTCGGCCACCAAGGCTGTTGTGGTTGTATAATAGATTAGCTGGGCTGATCGCACCACTGGTGTTATGGAGTTCTCGCTGTGCGCGAGATTGGTGTGATCGCGCCTCATGCTGCAGTGGCGATCCCGGAGAAGAGCCGCAATACTCGAGCATTTATTTTGCTTGTTGAAATCACGCCTGCTGGTAGCATATCGCCAAATCAATAATTCCATAATCGGTCAAGATCTGCAGCCTTGGCACCACAAAACAGGAAGGTTCAGCAAATGTGGGTCTCACAGGCCCATGCGATGACTGAGAGTAATTGCAAGAGCTCGGAGCAGAGCCGCGTTCTAATGATACTGACATCTAGGTCGCATTTACAAGTGCCGGTACTATAACAAAAAGCAGTATAAAACTTCGGCTATAAAATTGTCACAGTATGATTCCGCCGGGGTATGATACCAGAAGTTTCGGGAACGCGGCTGTGCATTCATTATTACTATCATACTGAACCACGAAAAAAAAGTATGAAGTCTACCCTACGAGTATAATCTGGTGAAAGCGGGATTGGAGCTAAAGGGAAACGAAGACGCCCGAGCCAACAAGAGGGCACAAACAAGGCAAAATCGCAACACCTTACTCGAGTAAACATATAGGCAGAGGTGATTGCACAAGTTCAAGAGAATCCGCACTAGCGTCAATCTGTTATTCCATCAGATCACCGGATATGAGTATAAGGTGACCAGAGAAGAAGCTTGTTCCATTGCCATCCTGTATATTTTATTAAACTTCGTTATCGGTATCATAGGTGCGGTTGCAATCCTAGTCTTAATCGTGGGCTGTAAGGCATGTGATATCCCAAGGGACGCCAATGGGGGCAGGCCAGGTGGTTTGCTTTCCGTCGCCCAAAGATCTTTGTTCGCGTCCACCAGAAGGCGAATAGAGTACGGTACAGTAGTTGGTTTAAGTCTTTTAGGTGCGGGACACTTATTCGGGCGGGTGCATAGACTCCCGAAACCATTCAAGCGGTATATAGCTACAGGTCGGGTACTCGTGCGCAAAGTGCCGGAGTCCAATTGTGGCATTCTAGTCCTAAGCCCGGGAAAACCTGATGGCCGTGCCCATATCAATCGAGATTGTACTCGCGTATGACACTCAGACTCGACATGCAGTCTTGCTTTGTGATTTGTGATATCTGTGGTGAGCTTGACTACTCACTGCCTTCTTCCTATATGTCTCCCTCGCTTGCAAATAGTTACACAGCACTGAGGGGTTAAATTACTCCTCCTTTTTCTCGCACACTAGAAAGTTCATAGCCCAGCTTAGCCCACTGAACTACGGCGGAACCGTGCCCACGGCAGAACAGAACATCCACAGAAGGCGTCACGACAACGAATACCAAATATGCAATCCATCGGCTCCAATAATACCAACTCTGGGAACGTAACGGATAGTTATAACAATACCACTATAAACATCACAGACCAGGACAACCAGATTAAACAGTGGCTCTCACCACTAACACCTCAGTACAGACACCAGAGTGTGCAAAATGCCCGGGTAGAGGGCGTGGGAGAATGGCTTCTACAAAAGAGCGAGTTTCGGGAGTGGAGGGGTAGTCGAGGGGTACCGGGGCGGACTGTTTTATTCTGCTACGGCGATCCAGGTGTGGGGAAGACACATATAAGGTTAGTGAGAAAGTCCCCTGGACAGCAGGGTATTACTGACCGCCAGCGATATCAGCTCCTTAGTTGTTGATCGTCTGGGCGAACAAGTTGGTGATCTAGATATCGCTGTGGCAAGCCTATACTGCGATTACCAGGATCAGGAGCAGCAATCCACGACGAACATATTGGGTGCAATCCTCGTACAACTTTTCCCGAGAGATGAAATCCGGGAGCCCGTGCAGCTGGCTTTTCGTAAGGCGCAAATGGTATCTGGCGGACGGGCTGCGAGACTTCCGGACTTAGTAAACATCCTGAAGGCGACTATCGCACTCCTGCCGAGAGTGTGCATCTGTATCGATGCTTTAGACGAGTGTCTTCTGGAGACCCGACTCAAGCTCCTTAAGTCGCTGGAGGAAATTGTAAAGGATTCTCCAAATACCCGGGTGTTGCTCACTGGAAGACCTCACGTTCAGGACGAGGTTAAGAGATATTTCCCCAAGGCCATAACAATATTCACCGCTCCTACCCCCGGGGATATTGAGATTTATCTGAAGGAGGAATTAAGCCTAGATCCCACACCCACGGCAATGGACAACGAATTGGAAACTAAGATTATGTCGGTGATTCCAGAAAAGATTTCCCCAATGTGAGTTGAAACAACTATTTCAATCAATCCACACCTGGTTGGACATTCGCTAACAGAAAACAGATTCCTTCTTGTTTCCCTTAACATCAAGGCGATTCTGGCAGAGCCTACGATCTACAAAAGAAAGAAAAAGCTTAAGGAGATGGCCCAAGGGAATGGCCTTCAAGGCGCCTACTCGACAACCCTGAAACGGATGAAGGAGCAAGGGGAAAGCAATTCGATTCTAGGGATGGGAATGCTAATGTGGCTATCGCATTCCGAGAGACCCTTAAAAACCAACGAGTTATGCGATGCCCTTGGGGTAGAAATCGGGTCTGAACGCCGAAATTCTGAGGACATTCCTACGATAGAAGCCCTGCTGGGATGCTCTTTAGGGCTTGTAGTAGTTGAAGCGTCCACATATACCGTCCGTCTTGTCCACCGCACCCTTCAAGAGTACCTACGCGATAACACCAACCTGTTTCCCAACCCTCAGGCAACAATTGCCCATGTTTGTTTAACATACCTCAACTTTCAGTGCATTCGGGCCCTCCCGCCCATCCCTCTTCAGCCCCAACTAGAAACGCCGTTGCTGGAATATGCCTCTTGTTACTGGGGAATCCATGCTACAAATGGAACAGACGTCGGAGGGGGGGTCGCGGAGAGTGTGAACGGACTCGCAGTGAAGCTTCTCGATGGATTCAATAAGCATGTATCCTCTGGGATTCTCTTATCTCACAACAGTGATAATTGGGACGGGAGCCTCGGTCGGAGTGACCCTACTGGGTTTACCGGATTCCACGGTGCTGCATATCTTGGGATGGTGGAGATAGCAGTTCGTCTATTAGAGAGGAGGAAATGGGATCTCGGTGCAACTGATGTGGCGGGGAATACGGCAATCTCGTGGGCTGCTAGACAAGGGCATGACGCCATGGTGAAGATGCTTTTAATGCGGGAGGATGCTGCTCCAAATACTCCCGATAGAAACGGTCGAACACCTCTCTCGTGGGCGGTTGGAGATGGGCGTGAGGGCATTGCGAAGATGCTTCTGGAAGAGGGTGTCTCTCCCAACATTGCGGATAAAGATGGCCAAACACCCCTCTCTTGGGCGACTAGAAAGCGGCATAGGGGTATTGTGAAGATGCTTTTGGAACGACAAAATGTCTCTCCTAACTCCGCGGATAAATACGGCCAAACCCCTCTGCATCAGGCAGTCAGGTATCATCTTGTAGATATCGTGGAGATACTTTTGGAACGGGAAAATGTCTCTCCCAACACTGCGGATAAGCACGGCCAAACACCTCTCCATCAGGCAATAGTAGATGCGCGCACGGACATCGCAAACCTGCTTTTGAACCGAGGGGATATCGCTCCCTGCGCTGAAGATAAAGATGGTCGAACAGCTCTCTCGTGGGCGGCGGGGAATGGGCAGGTGGAAATGGCGGGGAGGCTTTTGATACGGGGAGATGTCGCCCCCGACACTAAAGATAAAGATGGTCGAACAGCTCTCTCATGGGCAGCGGGAAATGGGCATGGGGACATTGCGGAGATGCTCTTGGTACGGGAAGATATCGCCCCCGACACTAAAGATAAATATGGTCGAACGGCTCTCTCATGGGCAGCAGGAAATGGGCATGGGGACATTGTGCAGATGCTCTTGGCACGGGAAGATGTCGCCCCCGACACCAAAGATGAAGATGGCCGAACGGCTCTCTCATGGGCAGCGGGAAGTAGGCGTGGGGGCATAGTGAGGATGCTTTTGGGATGTAGGGATGTCACTCTCGATAGCGCGGATAAAAATGGTCGAACACCTCTCAATTGGGCAGCTGGAAATGGGAACGACGACGTCGTGGAGATACTTTTGGAACGGGAGGATGTCACTCCCAACATTCCGGATATATCCGGTCGCACAGCTCTCTTGTTGGCAGCTCGGCTCAGGCGTGACCGCATTGCGGAGATGCTTTTAGGGCGCAATGACATCATTCCCGACACTGCGGATGAAGACGGTCGGACACCACTATCGTGGGCAGCCGCAAATGGGCGTTATGCCATTGCGGTGGCACTTTTGGGACGGAAGGATGTCGCTCCCGACCGTGCGGATAAGAATGGTCGAACACCACTCGCATGGGCAGTTGTATACGGGCATGGGGACGTTGTAAAGCTGCTTTTGGCCCGGGGGGATGTCAATCCCGACACTCCAGATAATGAGGGCCCAACACCCCTCTCGTGGGCAGCTGGGGCGGGGAATGAAGACATTGTGAAGATGCTTTTAGAACGGGGGAGTGTCGCTCCGGATACTCCGCATAAAAACGGACAAACACCTCTGTCATGGGCTGCGGAACGCGGACACATTCGAGTAGTGGAAATGCTTTTAGAACGGTGTAGGATTCGCCACAACATACCGACAACAGACCCCGTGGGCCAAACAACCCGTACACACACTTCCGAGGAGCAACCAGGGGGGGGCACAAAGCGGCGATTGAGAGATCGGGGTTCTGTTCCTCAATCGGGGGATAGCAGCAGCTCAACAGACCCTGTTCTAGCGGAGCCCTCTGAGTCCCCCCCCGCTCTTGTAGGAGGATCCCAAGCGCTTAATCTCCCATCCGATGGACCCTCTCCCTCGCAGTCTTATACTATTCCACCGCTAAACTTCGTTCTCAATTCACCCTTTCGAGCTCTCTTCCTATTCTCTATTTGTGTATTACTTCTTGGTATCCTGGCTATATACCCATCTTAGTGTATCATATTATGCCCTATCTTCTTCTCTAGGAACAATATAGAAGATTGCCCGTGCAATATCGGCATTTCCCCTGTGATTGATGACTCCCATTCATTCTTCCCTCCCTTCTTGGTAGGCACACCCCAGCTCTGATATCGTTATGTTTGATATCTCACAAGAATACACTTCGTAGAAGTGAAGTGTGGGGCATATTCATGCCATAGGAAAGCCTTCAGGGAGTATTAAATATTCCTCTTGTTTCCTCACCCCTCAATTTTGAGCAGGTTAATCAATACCGGTACTTTGTCATTAACTTATCCATTTGTCCGTCCGTGCGCCCAAGAAATCGGTTAAATGTGTCTTTTTGAAGCACTAGTAATTTATTTCTAATTAATTAAGGATACTTTGCGGATCCTGTTACTTTCTTAGCGATCGCTTGCGCGAAGCACCCGAAGGATAATACAGGGGATAGTTTTGGTTGTGGTTAAAGTTGCCATTCAGGTTCTCATGAAGGCGGAATTTTATGGGTGCGCCTCAGCACTTAATCTCACGGTCCAATACAAGTACCAGCACAAGTGGCAATGCCGATCGAGTAATTTGACATTCCGATCCTGGAAACTGGAAAGCGCTGCGGCTGAGTGATTTTTTTTGTTTATTTATGCTCTGCACATGTGTGGCTGTTGATAGGAAGTACTCGAGTACTACGGTAGCACCCCTGGTATTACAGTAGGAGTACTTGAACCGGTGTGCCCTGGACGGTTGATAGGGCAGTTTAGCAGGGCTGGTTGCCTATTTGGGAGGCTGGCAGGAGCCCGCAAGAGCGAGGCTTGGCGGAGAGCCCATTCGCATAAAGGCTTTTCCTCTTAGATCCTTTAGTTAGCATCGTACAACCACACCACTCTTTGCCCCGACACCGCCTTGTCAGACACGAACACGATTCCAATAGTTGAGCATCTTCGAGTTTGCGGACGATTCCCTGTGGGCGCCGCCTTCTCCGCACGAGCTGAGGGGGTGGCTTGATTTGGGCCGCTGTGGCGTTGGGCTAGGTGATGGTCCAAGTGGCGCTGTGGCGGTGGCTGGTTCCCTGGGGACCCGATTGGGCGAAGGGGCGGCGTGGATTTCTTTTGTTGGGATCGCGTGACCGGTTTGCTGGAATGGGACCTCATGTTGGCTAGCATGTTGTTCGCGTTAGTGTTTGATGGAGGATAGGGAGGTGGATTTCTTTTGTTGTGCCCTAGTTGGGCGGTTTATTTTGAAGATTGCTGTATGTTAGTCGGATGCTCGGGGTTTCCTATGCGTCGCGCGGGTGGTACTTTCCATATGTACTACGGACTAGGCAGGGGGTCACACTCGAACTTGAGATGCAATGTTGCCTTGTGATTTGTGATACCGTACCGTAAAAACCGAAATAATTGGGCATGGCGCTAGGACGTCCAGAATTTCCCCTTTGGATTAGGGGGGGGAAACACACGGCAAAGTTGTCCTTCAGCCCTCACCTGAGACAACAGACCATACTAGGAGAAGCAACTCCAACGTCTTAGCGTGATGCCCAATTATTTCGGTTTTTACGGTATCTTCTTGTATGAGTCGGAATGGCGCTAAAGAGAACTAAGGCAACCGAACCAACAGGAAGACACGAAAAACGCCAAGTCGCCACAGTTTAAACATATAGAGGGTGACGATTGGGTAGGTTCAAGAAAATCCTCACTAGCGCTATTCCGACTCATACAAGAAGATACGGTACATCTAGTGAGAGAGTTTGGCCACTCGTTGCCTGCTTTATGCCGGTGTCTCCACCACGCACCAATGATTAGACAAAACTGGGGGGTTAAATCACCCCTCATTTTTCCCGCCTAGGGGAAAGCTCATAAAACCTGTTTAGCCCACTGAACTATAATGGAATCACGCCTAATGCAAAACAAAACACCCACAAACGGCATCATAAACAAATACCAAAAATGCAATCGTTCGGACACTCTAATACCACCTATGGGAATGTAACGAGTAGCTTCAATACCACCGTGAACGAACCGGACGGGGACAACCAGATTAAGGAGTGGCTCTCACCACTAACGCCTGAGGGTAGACATCAAAGTGTGCAACCCAACCGGGTGGAGGGCGTGGGAGATTGGCTTCTACAGAATAACGAGTTTCGGGAGTGGAGCCGTAGTCAAGCGGTACCAGGGCAAGCGGTGTTATTCTGCTACGGCAATCCAGGTGTGGGGAAGACACATATAAGGTCGGTGGGAAAGCCCCCCTGAACAACTGGGTATTACTGACGGCCAGCAATATTAGCTCCTTGGTTATTGACTACTTATGCGAGCAAGTTCGTGATAGGGATATCGCTGTGGCATCCCTGTATTGCGATTTTCTCTACGAGGAGAAGCATTCCGCAACCAACATCTTGGGCGCAATCCTCAAACAACTTTTTGCCAGGGATGTAATCCCGGAGCCCGTGCGGCAGGCTCTTCATGAGAAAATGGTACTTGGCGGCGGACGGCCTGTGCAGCTTTCGGACCTGGTGGAAATGCTGAAGGCGACCATCGCATTGCTGCCCGGAGTGTTCATCTGTATCGATGGTTTAGATGAATGTCTTCAGAAAAACCGACTTCAGCTCCTGGAGTCACTGCAAGAAATTATAAGGGCTTCTCCGATTACACGAGTGTTTCTTACTGGAGAACCTCACGTTCGGGACGATATTGAGAGATATTTCCCCGAGGCGATCACGATACCCATCACTCCCACCATTCGGGATATTGAGATGTATCTGAAGATGAGATTAGACCAAGATCCCACACCTACCGCAATGGACGACATATTGAGGGCTGATATTATGAGGGTGATTCCACAAAACATTTCTCAGATGTAAGTCAAAACAGCCAACTAGCCCATGCCTAGTTGGATATTTGCTAACTGAAAATAGATTTCTTCTTGTCTCCTTTAAACTCGACGCGGTCCTGGAGGAGGTCACGACCCGCCAGAGAAAGAATAGGTTTGACGAGGTGGTCCAAGTGGGTGGCTTGGAAGATGCGTACTCAGCAATCGTATATCGGATAAGGGAGCTAGGGGGGGGTAGGTCGAAACTCGGCATGGCAACGATAATGTGGGTATCGCATTCAGAGAGACCATTAACAATCTACGAGTTATGTGAGGCCCTGGGAGTAGAAATCGGGTCTACAGCCAGAGATCCTAGGAACATTCCTGCAGTAGAAACCGTTCTAGGATGCTCATTAGGGCTTGTAGTAGTTGAAGAGTTCACACACACTGTCCGCCTTATTCACCACACCCTTCAAGAGTACCTACTCAATAACACCAACCTCTTTCATAGCCCTCACACGATGATTGCCGAGGTTTGTTTAACATACCTCAACTTTCAGTCCATTTGGGCCCTCCTGCCTATCCCGCTTCGGCCCCAGCGAGGACCGCCGCTGCTCGAATATTCCTCTTGTTACTGGGGGATACACGCCACAAGAGGAATCACGCGACCTGTGGGAATGCTCGCACTGAGACTCCTCGATGGATTCGATAAGCATGTATCCTCTGGGATCCTCTTATCCCACAGGCATGAGAATTGGGACCAGAGCCTCGACCGGAGTAACCCGATGGGGTTTACCGGACTCCACTACGCTGCATATCTTGGGATGGTGGAGATAGCAGTTCGTCTATTAGAGATGAAGGAATGGGATCTCAGCGCAACTGATGTAACAGGGAATACAGCGATCTCGTGGGCCGCTAGACAAGGGCATGAGGATATGGTGAAGATGCTTTTAGAGCAGCCCGATGTCACTCCCGACACCAGCGATAGAAACGGTCGAACACCCCTCTGGTGGGCAATTAGAAATGGGCATGAGGGCATTGCGAAGATGCTTTTGGGCCGAAAGGACGTCTCTCCCAACACTACAAATAAAGATGGTCAAACACCCCTCTCGTGGGCAGCAAGAAATGGGCATATGGGAATTGTGAAAATACTACTCGAGCGGGAAGAGGCCGACCCCAACAAGGCAGATAACTACGCCCAAACACCGCTCTCGTATGCTGCTTGGCATGGACACGAGAGTGTGGTGAAGATCCTACTGAGACGGGACGGGGTCCACCCCGACAAGCCAAATAATTACGGCAAAACACCGCTCTCGTATGCCGCCTGGGATGGACATGAGGAAGTGGTAGAAATACTACTCAGGCAAGGAGAGGTCAACCCCGACAAGCCAGACTGTTATGGCGGAACGCCACTTTCGTATGCTGCTTGGCGTGGACATGAGGGGGTGGTGAAAATACTACTCGGGCGGAAAGAGGTCAACCCGGACAGGCCGGATAACCACGGCCAAACACCGCTCTCCTCTGCTGCGCAGTATGGACATGAGGGAGTGTTGGAAATCCTTCTCAGGAGAGAAGAGGTCAACCCCAACAAACCAGATAATAGCGGTCGAACACCGCTCTCGTATGCCGCCCAGTATGGGCGTGAGGGAGTGGTGAAAATACTCCTCAAACGGGAAGAGCTTACCCCCGACAAGCCTGACAATGACGGCCAGACACCGCTCATGTTCGCATCCAAGCATCGCCACGATAAGGTGGTAGAGCAGCTACCGCCTTACGAAGCAGAAACCCAAAGCCCCATATTAAGGCTCAGAGACACCCCCCGTGAAAGCCGCCACTATTCCCTCACTTTCGGAGGATGTCGCTCATCGGAGTTGTCCTCGGACGTCATCCCTCGCAGCTAAAGGAAATCGATTGAAAGCCACAGATCTATTGTCACCCTTACGAAACTCCCTACTTCATGTATTCGAGCAGGGATTGATTTTCTATTTACGAAGTACAGTAGTGACTAGTCTGTGGGGTGAAATAGTTTTATGATTGTGAGAATGTTCGGTTTCTAGTTTTCATCCTAGCATCTTCTATTTTCATTTAACTGTGCATTCTTTCCTGCGCCTCTTTTTTTCCTAGTACTGTTTTTTTCTTTCTTTTCTCTCCTCCACCCCCTCCCCTGCATGATAGGTAAACCGGAAATTATGGAGTAGTTTTTTTTTATTTTCTTTATTTTTGATAGAGGGGAAACGGTGTACCATAAAGCAAGCATTCTTAAGTCGATTGTGAACTATATAAGACCACACCTATCATAAAGCGCTGGTCACCACAAATGATACTGCTTAAAGGATAGTACAGTACTGCGCTTGACCGATACCTCCTAGCTACCCTCACCCTATGGTAGGTGTCAGTATGGAGACTTCCCACGTCGCTCATCAGTCCCACTTGTCCAGCCACCAGCCCCGACAGCGTAAAACTTACCAGTTGAGCCACCAACCGGATACACGCTAGCGGGTACTATGCTCAGAGGCGCCCGTTCTTTCTCGGTAGATACCACCCTAAGAGGACTGACCGCCCACCGCCTAGATCGTACTCGCCGCAGGGCTGGCGGGAAAGGGCATCCCGGGACCGCTTGCCGGAAAGCTACTCCACAGTACAGAGCTCGTTGCGATTCACCCCCAGATAAGAAAGTGTCAAGGAACCTAGAATATAGCACCGTACCAGTAGAAGATTGCATTGGGGGGGCGGGGGGGGTGGTGGAATGGGGTCGGTGATGGCTTTCACTTGTGTCTTCCGGCGGCTGTGGGAATTATCAGGGGTGTTGTCGTGCATCTGGCAGGGTTAGGGTCTTTTTTCTTGAGCCTTGGCACATCCCGTATCCCTACTCGTAATTTTCTGACGTTTGCAAACACAACTGCTATTGCATACGGGCAGAAAATTGGGTAGAGCCGCAGGATTTTGGTGTTATGCAATAGCAGTCGTGTTTACAAACGTCAGAAAATTACGAGTACACCGCTAGAAATGCGACTGGTGTCGATTTCTCGGTTCGCGATGGAGGCTTGATACAAGGCCGAAGGGTAAAATTATCTCTACTAAGATGTGGGCGAAAAGGAAAGTATTTAAACTAAACTCAGGAAATGAGTAGGACCTCGGGAGGGAAGGAGGCGTCCCGTATTGGAGTCGCACGCCAGTATCCTAGATGACTAAATTTCACACATCGCACCTGGGGCAATGGGGGTGCCCGGGACAACTGAGATACTATTCGGAGGGTTTTGCTTGGAAAAAAAATAAAGTTTATGCTGATTCTATTGAGAAGGTTTATCTGAACAGACGTCCAAACGGCACCGCTTGACCCCATCTACCGTAGCGCGTACGTATGCTACAACTCTTCTCCCTTTTCATAAATGCCTGACTAGCAGGTGGCTATCCATAGGGGAATCGAAGGGGATTATCAAGAGGTGCAGTGTCGGCCAACTTCATCTGAGGAACTGAGCCCCAGGACGACCAAGTTCGCATTCCTCCAGAGCTGTTAATCTAGCCTGCTTTGTTGACTTTGCCGTGGGCATTCTCGAAACCGAATGAATAAAGTTTTAAACGGACCAACGGCAACAACCAAACGCCAAGATTTCACAAAACGGGGATGCGGCTCCGATCGCCAGCGCATTTGTGGGGTGTTAGGCGGGGAAGTTCCCTCATTCTCGCTTTTTACTTCTACCTCTCTCACTCTCACAACCAACTAAGGGTAAAGACAGGAGTATATATAGACCCCAACGATGTTGTCCTCCTATCCTTCCATGGATCACCATACACATCCGCTCTCCCCTGTGTTAGAAATGATGCTACTTGCTAAACTCTCATGATAGTTCCTTTATCGTTCGAATAGATTCACGGGAACGCGCTTTGTTTGTGGTTTCGGAAATGCGCTGAGGATTCGGGGATATGTTTCGGCTTCGGGCGTGTGTTTGTGGAAATCATTTCAATTGCAGGAATTTGCGAGAGTATTGGAACCGTGCGGCCGGCGGGAGCGATGTAGGATAGCGTAGAAGAGCTGGAAGCCCGAAGGCAGTGGGAGTTTGTTTTCCTTTTGTCAGCCCGGGGGTCATGATGAGGGGAAGGGGAGACTCACATGGAATAGCATGGGTGTGTCTGGTAGCTCATGGGGGTAATAGGGTGTTGTTCACATAGACTCCTGTCCCTGCCGATTAGTTAGTTGATATAGAGCTGTCGTCGAGCGTGAGACTAAAGTTGTTGTTAGTGAAACGATTGTCCTCGCCCCTGAGTGTGCGATAGTTTTCGTTGTGAGTTGCTTGGCGTTTTTCGTTTCGTTTCGTTTCGTTTCACCGCTCGTCACTCGCTGTGCATCGTTTCGCCGTTGTTGCAATAAGCGCTTGATAATCGAACGAAGAAGTAGAATAGATAACGGTCAAGAGTATTGATTACTACAAACTACACACTAGAATGAAAGGAAACATATAAACCGATTAAATAGTGAAGAGATAGAGTCCTGCTTGCACCTCCGGAATTCTGTAACAAAGAACAAAGGTATTCAAAGAAAGGATATGGAGAGAAAAGGAAGTCCAACTTATACCCGAATTCAGAACAATACAGAGAGCTGAAAGAAGCATTTGAGAGGATTGAGAAACCTTATACCAACAGCCGTCGAAGTCTAAAACCCCGCCTGTCTTCCTTTCCATTTTGCGCACCCCCGTGCTAACGAAAGAAAGACAATGATTCCCACTGTTGGTGGCCTCCGGGCGTCCGACTCTCTCTGCATCTAACTCTCTCGCTCTCCCTTCCGGCTCTTCCACTTTTCTTCCGGTGGATGTATGGATCCCAGCGCATTCCCTGAGCCTAAGCACATTCCCGAGAACTATCTAGGCAATGGAACAGTAACGTGGGCATGACGGGGGGCATCTAACTACTTCCAGCAAAAAGGTCACCTGGTACTAATAACTGTAATTAACTACGGTCGTCTACTACATATTCAAAGAACCTTCCTCTCTCTTTATCTTCGCATAGTCCTTCCTTATACCTGTTTTCTCTCTTATAGTTTATATTCCTGGCCCTGCTCTGCTGCCCCCTTTAGTATAGTTTTCTGATAGTTACAGAAGTATCTGGCTCAGAGTGTTAACTTTAACTTTGTATGGGGACTAAAAGGGGGGGGTCGCTAAAATATTATAGGGACCCGAGACCTTTCTTCTAGTTCGGTGGGTCTGAAGGAGCTAGGGATTTTGTATGGTGCCGCACCTTATAATCGACCTTGAGTGCCACCACGAGTGGAAACTAGTCCCAATATAGTAAGCGACCTTACTACTTTAGGTAATATATTTCATATTACTCAACCAAAACTTTTTTTCTCCATACAAATGCCAACCCCCCAGGTGCATACAAATTTTGCCGAGCCTTTAAGAGCCATTATAGCAAGAACCACTTGCCTAGAATAAAATCTGGTCTGTAAATGTGTTCTTTAGATGATTTAGAAGGATTATACAGAAGGAATAAGAAAAATAAGAGTCTGTGGTATTGTTGTTCTTCATTGAGAAGTTGGGAAAATTTGGTTGTCATGAGGTTGATTTTAAGGTGCCGGCACCATACTTGTCCCAGCCAACAAATATCCGGAAATGCGAAGTGGTGATTCGTGCACGGATTTTTTGCCATATATTTTACGAGCGCCTGTTTCCGACCAAGTACGGCTTAGCGGGGTACCAGGTGCTAATCGGTCATGGATAGCGGGGTTCAACCTTGTTTTCATTCATGCTATCATACCTACAACTAACTAAATAGTAAATGAGGCGTTCCGTGACACCCCCCACGGACCTGGGCCCCCAAATAAGGAAATCCACCAACCCGCCCTAGGCCTACCAACCCCATCCTCCTCGCATGGCCTTACAAAGAAAACTCCACTCCCAACTTCATCACCCCCCTCAACAAATTGGTTCCATCAACATGTAAAACCCACCCCGTCCTCCCCAGGCCCAGTGGTCGTGTACTCTAGGAAATCCCACGACAAAAGAAACCTATCCCGTTGGCTCCCCACCCAATAGTCGTGTACCAAGAAAATAAATCCTGCGACAAACTCAAAGAAACCCACCTGCGCTCCCGCATCCGTGGTCGTGGACACTCTTAACAAAATCCTTCAACAAAGAAAACCTATCCCGTTGGCTCCCCACCCAATAGTCGAGTACTTAAAGAAACAATATAAATCCATCAACAACAAAGGAAACCCATTCCTGTGCCTCCGCACCCGTGGTCGTGTACACAAAGAAATACTACTGCTAGTCATTATGCCCACTAGCCACCGGGCACCGCCGCCCCTCCCTGTTGCCCACCGTCCCCGGGCCTCTTCTTTCTTCCTTTCCCCCCCCTTGTATAGCCTGGGAGATGGGTCCGGGCATGTTTATCTTTGGCAACCGTGTTGGATTGTACGAGTTTACCGCATATGTCGCATGCGACTTGTTTTCTGACATTCTTAGCAGGGGTTGAAGACTTCCGTCCGCTGGGTTGAGAGGTGGGTAGGTTGATGGCCGCCCCTGTCACCTGTTGCCTGTATTCTGCCCTGTCCCTTGCCTTGGCCTTGGTGGTGTTACGGAGTTCCGGGGGCCAGCCCTCTATCCAATCTGCCAGGTCCCCGATGGTCTTGTTGCTTTGTAGTGACAGTTTGGTGGCGTCAACCTTCCCGCAGAAGTTCATGAGGTGGTGGGGGGTGATGATGTCCCTGTCGCAAATGCACTGTCTCCTGATGCCGTTGGCGCTCTGGTAAGGCCATCCCGAGGTGGCTCGCAAGTTGATAATCTCCTTTAGCTGCTGGCGGGTGAGCTTTCTGAGGTGGCCGTATTTGGCCCTAGGTCTGCCATCGTATCTGATGTCGGCCGACTTGATTCGTTCTCCCCACTGGTGTCTGATGTTCTCCTTGATGCTCGCGTACCCCTCTTTTAGTCCGAATGCGTTGGTGATGATGCCGGTGATACCGGAGTCCGCCAACCACCGTTGGGCCATTTTTGTGGGTCTATCCAGGGTGATTGCCCTAAGGGCCAGCATGTTGTGTCGTTGGAGCGCATATAGGTCCATTGGGGGTATACGGATTTCAGCGTCCATGGCCAGGGTGGGTGTTTTCGTTTCAAGTCCGAAGCTGTTTCTCATGATCTTGTGGAGAGTTACTTGCGCCTCCTGAATGAGTCCTTTGGTGTTCCATAGCTCCACACCGTAGCTTAGCTGAGGGAGTATCAGGCCTTTGATGAGTCGGTGCGTGCACCAGGCATTGAGACCGCCGATTTGATATCTCTCGGTCATTGCCCTGATGCCGTAGCCGGAGTTTGTGGCTTTGGTGCACCATTCTTGTAGATGCCGCTTCCATTTCCAGTCTGGGGATATGAAAAAACCCAGCCAGCGGAGACATTCTTGAGGGTGGAGGAGGCTGTCCTCCACCATCGCATCAGCAAAAAATTACCCTGCGTCAGATACGGCGCCGTTGCGTCCTGACGCACGCGACGTTGAATCTGCATCCCCTGCGTCCTGTGCGCCCTGAATTGCGTCCTCTGCGTCCCCTGCGCCCTGTGCGTCCTGAGTTGCGTCCCCTGCGTCCTGTGCGTCCTGAGTTGCGTCCTCTGCGTCCCCTGCGCCCTGTGCG
>Ga0307509_10001710_pt1 | contig 36645 bp, 29 predicted proteins | sample 10_EM_MG_FD_202245 | JGI IMG/M metagenome (GOLD analysis project Ga0307509, IMG submission 202245) | Populus trichocarpa ectomycorrhiza microbial communities from riparian zone in the Pacific Northwest, United States - 10_EM | ecosystem: Host-associated > Plants > Roots > Unclassified | place...
TTGTCCTTCAACTATTATCCTTCTAGCTACCGGTCCCTTGAAGCCTCCCTTAGCACCAGCGCTAGCAGGTCTATCGCCGGTCCTATTGTATTTTCGTTAGACAGGAATAAACCTGTTACATTACTGCACTTCTCCGGTGTTCAGCCCAATGGGTTGGTTGCGTTGGTTGGGTCAACCCGGGCTTTCCTTTGTTGGGTTGGGCCGGGTCGGGCTCAACATTCGCTGGGCTTGGGCCGGGTCGGGCTCAACCTTCGCTGGGCTTGGGCCGGGTCGGGTCGGCCTTTTTTGAGCCCGGGTTAACCCATTGGAAGGCTTGCTTTCCGTCCCTAGGTCGTCCTTCTTTTACGTTGTGCCGATTCATATCCGAGGTAGAAGTATCGTGGCCGAGGGTAGTGTTTATGCCACCTGCTGAGGGTAGTGTTGGTCACCGAGGATGAGGATGGATGTTCGGCTCTTGCTGGTGTTTGTGTTTCATCATTGATGAATCGGTGTTTGGTGATGTCGCACCAGGTATGCAGGGTCAGGGTGTTCGGTGGTAAGAAGCTAATAGTGGTGGAACACTCGTGAAGCCATCGTTCGTTTTAGGCTTATAGCTAATCGTAGTCGCGTTTCCCATCTGGTTGGAATGGAAAATATATGGTGAGCAGCCTAAAGGGGTTAATTTCCAACATATGAGCTATGACCCGTCAGAGAATATGGCATATGTGTGACCCAACCTCACTACAATCCCGGGGTGAACCAGCTCAACCCGTGTATCCAAATAGGGGGGACAGTTTGTGATGCGGAATCACTTTGGTGAAGAGTGCTGGGAGAACTATGGGGGGAGAGGTCATTATGAAAAGTGATATGATAGGAGAAGATAAGGGAATAGTAGAAGGGTAAAAGTGAAATGATAAATAATTTATCGCGATTTTATGTGTGTAGTATGATAGGTGATGGGGAATGGTGGGGGTCCTCCCGGCACAGAGGGTATTGGCTCTATCACTCGACTTAGAGGTTGAGCTATTAAGGCATTTCGTCCCATGTCGCATGAGTATTTGAGAGTATGCGGAGATATCTTCAAGCATGGAAAAATATGTCAATGTGGGGCTATAGGAGTCGCCGGGAGGCAGAGGATAGGCTAAGAGAAGTCACGCGGGACCAGGCACTTTGTGTTGAAATTCACGAAGGTTCCATATGCAGGGCATAGCTGGAACAAAGATGGGACATGGCTGAGAAGTATTGAGTTTGATAACGGTTGCACGATTGAGTAGTATGGTATTAGGAATGTGATGGTACGGTTAGTTGAGACGTTAGCTAAGGCTGGAGTGTTTGGGATGGCTTAGGGATTGGCACTAGTGTAGACTAGGCGTTGGAGATTAAGGTTTGCTAGGAGATGGAACGGGCTTGTGTCAAACTATGATAGTTTGGAAACAGACTACGGTATCAGGTCTGCAAAGGAACGCAGAAGATAGGAGCAATAGTGTAAGAGGATGAGACGAAGAGGGATGGAAGAAGTTTCGGGAAACTTCTCCGGAGTTGGAGGAATGAAGGCAAATATGAAAGGGTGTTGCGGACGATGATTTCTTTCTGTATGTCAAGTTTGTGTATATATAGGACACGTTCGGAGACGAAGAAAGAATAAGGGACTCCAAGATACTCTCGCCTCATCATAGCCAAACTTGTTTACTTTGGAGGAAGGAAATGAAATCTGACTTTCACCGCTCGGACTTCCTATTGTCACATCCCCTCCTCAAAATTAGACTAATAGTAAAAAAAACTTGTATAAGTTAACCACAAATAACAGGTCCTCATCCTTCCACCAATCACCACATCTATTTCGGTCGTTCTTCACAGCACTTATTACTCTGTAGACTCCGATAATAACAAATGAGGGGCATGTCGGTATACTCTCCTGCTGAACAATCTCCTATATCCGAGCTATCTGCCTATCTCCTGAACGATTCTTCCACTCCGGCAACAAAGCCAATCACATCCATCCAACAAAATACACGCCGTAATCTTTGGATATTTGTGGGCATCTTCAGCTACCTGTAGGTGGCATCACATACTTGCGGTGTCGGGGCGTTTTTAAAAAAGACTGTTATTGCATACCTCCCAAATTAAAGCAAAAAGGACGAGTTTGGGTGGTATTCAATAGCGGTCTTTTTTTTAAAAAAACACTTCTACATTTCCAGTATTAGCTATGTATGAACATAACCTGTACGAATTAGAGGAGGTATGCCGAAAGGCAGAGGGCGCCACTAGGGATCTATGAAATCTGCAGGCTTTGCAAAAGCCTAGCCTACAGTGCCTAGGTCAGTTTCACCTTGGCCAGACTATATATCGATCTGCTATCTGGAGGTGAGCCTGGCTGCCCACGAATGCTAATTTCAACCTTTTCTAGCTCCCCCCTCCGCTTGGGTATTCTCCACCTTCTCGAGTGACCTTTTTATCCTTTCTTCATTGCAATGATGAGAGTTCGATCCCCAATAGCCCTCTTATTGTTCTTCCTCTTTAAGAACTTATCCACCTATAGTTGTATCTGTGCGTTTGTTGCATGTGATATGCTATGCTAGGCAGTCAAGGTAACTTTACTGACAGTGAATAAATTTGTCGAAGGTATATCTCCTACCTTTTCTACATAACTTAGTACCCAAGTTCCTAGCAAACCCTATCATTCTACTCGCCATCCATATGGCATCTACCCCCCCCCCCACTTTAACAAGCTGGGTGGCATTTTCCGGGCTAGAAATCTTGAGGTCGGTGATGTGTTGTTTTTGGTTTTTTGAATTTGGGGAAGGGCTACGAAAGTCTGCATGGGCACTGATTTGTATTTATCTAGAGGGCAGATGGCTGGGTGATGTCTCGTCCATTGCCGAGGATAGGGGCTTCGCGGTTCTACCTTCTAGATATACCGAAATCATGCCGGGCCTGAAACACGCGTCTACTGATAATTTTCGGACTTTTGCGAAAACAACTGCGTCCACAGATTTTGACCTATGCTGGATAGTCCAATGAAATCAGTAGTAACAGCGCATGAAATAGGAATCTGTACCCAAATTCTATGCTGCTACACGGTTCCCCTCTTTCAGCTATTCTCACCAAACGATATCCCAAGGCGGGCTTATGTTCCGGTCTAATGCACGCCCTCTTAGCCACATATGTAGACTCAGATGTGTTCGCAAACGCCAGAAAGTTACGGGTAGCGGGGAGAGGGGAAGCCACGTCTGTATGGCTAGGATAAAGTTTATGGAATTGACCAATAAACGGCCTCTTCTGATATGAGGCCCGATCTATGGTTCTGTAGTAGAACAGTTCTGTAAACCCTTTACGTTTTTTATTTGTTAGAAGGGGTATCTGTGGCGGTTTAACCAAAAGGACAATTGAACCCCCTGTCCCAGCGAACCCCCCCTTAGTCTCACAACACGAGTGGATGAATGCCAGCGTGCCATTTATGCATCGCGATTATTTTGGTTTCCGGGAAAAAGAAAAGAATTGCACAGGGAAAATTCAGAGGGGGAGAGGAGTGACTGTTACGGAATCATATGTAGAGCCAAAGGTATAAAATCCCCTCACATACCGCTCCCATCCTGAAATCATCCAACCTGCACTCTTCCCCTATTCCCCTCTTCCTCATTCAACAAGCTTTCTCTCCGCGATCTATAATACACTGTACCGCTTTACAATTCCTGACCATTAAAATGTCTTCTGCCATCCCTGCAGGCAGCTACCACATCAAGAAGGGCAGCTTTTACCTCGCCGTCGGGCCAAACAAAACACTCATCACTCAAGGAGAAGCCTACACCTGGGAAGTTGCTATCGTTGATGGCCACCATAATTCCATTCAAGATCAGCAAGGCAAAGGATACCTCCGTGACGACACCTCTAAAAACTATCTTCCCATCGACCAAGACAAGCACACCAAGTGGGCAGGCGCGTGATTGGCTAAGTATGATACCTACTACCTACCTTCAATTGAGGAGATGTGTGCATTATGCTAAGAAACTTCACCAAATAGGCCCACCCAGTTAATCAACGATGGGACTGATCAGAAATTGGGTGTCCCTCATGGGGGCACTAATGACCTTTGGATCTTTGAGAATGCTTAGGAGACTTTGTGCTGACTTCAGGCAAGTGTATCTCGTGGGACACCCCTTATTAAAATCTTGAAATACTGATAATTTCTGCTCATTCGCTAGTGCCGCTTCACCCTCCAAGCGCTGGTCAGAGAGCAGTTGCCTTATGATAGCTCACATGTGAGGGATTTCAATATTTGTTGTTCGATTGGGTTTGGAATTACAATTTGTTTTTATTGTTATGGTGGATGTCGGTCTTTTGGGATGATTCACTTGGAATGAAAATACCTTACGCTCACTATTTTATCTTGCTCACACTCCTCCACTCCGTGCTTTTCTCTGAGGAAACCCATGCCATTTTTGATAATATTTAAACTTGGAAAAAGATTGTGGAGACCATCAGTAGATAATAATTGAATTTTGCTTGACGTCACGACATCTACCACCTCGATGATACTCCTGTGCTGTGGTTGGGCACACTAGACAACTTTCCCCTAATTAGATTTTACACTGTTGGTTCCTAAGGTAGCAAAGTATGGGGCAGAGAAACCAAACCGCAAAAGAGTGGGAGGTAGAGGATTCCAAGGCTGATGGCGAATGATTAGCTGAGCTGCGGGAGCTGGATGGGCTGGAGGAGTTGGAGTGATATTGCTTAGCGGGGTCGACCTAGCTACCGGTAGCTACTCGTTCCCCAGCATGAAGAACCTGAACATTGAGATCTGAATTTAGTATGGGCGCTCAGATACCCACAGACAATCTGCCATGCAATTTGTTGATCCCTATGTCTAGGTTCTGCTCGCAGTGTCGAAGTGTTTTTTAAAAAGGCTGCTATTGCATACCACCAAAATTTGTCCTTTGGGCGGTATGCAATAAAAGTCTTTTTTAAGACCGGTTCGACATTGCGCGTACATGCCGGGAACATGTAAAGACTGATGGCCAAGTATGGGGTACCGCGAAAAATGTGATAATTGAGTGGTGTGGTATGTAGCCGAGAATACCCTACTTTAGTAAAGGGGGGGGGGGAATACCTCAAAAAGGGAGTGGCTCAGCAGCTTTGGGAGGCGTGAGAGGCAAAAAAATACGGGGCCTAGTAGGGGGGGCAACTTTAACTACTAGTACACACCACTCAATTATTACTGCCTTTTACCGTATGTATGTCTACAGAATTGAACAAACTTTTCACTTTTGATGCACATGAAATCAACAAGACTTGAGCACAATCGACAATAATCGACCACTTGTAATTGAGCAAAGGTTTCAAGCAGTATTGCATGATACCTTGATGCGGGCAAAAGCTGAATTTTGGCGCCGTGCAATGCCAGTTCCGCTCGCAAACGCCATTCGATTACGAGGACGGTAACTTGGCAGAAGGCAGTAATTACACCTTTTTGTGAATTAAGAATTCGAGATGGCATTTTTTTTTCCGCTTTAATCTGATTAGAGTAAAAAGCCCCTATAGGTAGAAACTGAAGTTTTAGAGTCCGAAATCTGATCATTCGAATTCACAGATAGCCAGTCTAGAGGCAACGCCGGAGCAAGGCTGATCATCCTCAATGACAAGAGCTTGTAATCGTTTGAGTTCTGGACCTTTGAAGTTTCCCAAGTCCACCAATTCTACAACACACGGACCACTTCAAGGTTTCAGCCCTATGCATCTGTCAGGGATGGCAACTCGAGCCCCTGACCGGATGGAAGTAGGGTACCGCAGAAACTCGCCAAACTCACTATGCAAGCCGCCAGATTGTCGCACTCTACTGGAGTAGTTGGCTAGCATGACCATGGCCACAAGTCTACTCTCCGATTGGCCACAACCCTTGGATGGTGGGCTTGGCTGCATAACGAGTTTGGCAAGTTTCTACTGGAGTACGGAGCTCGAGTACATGGATCAAACCAATCATACTTGATTTCCCCCTCCCCATTGTCCCCTTTCATTTGTTTGCAGAGCCAGCGGCACAAGCAAGATCAGCGGGGCAGGACCAGCCACGGCACAACTGTCGCGAGCCAACCTACACTTTCACGCTGAAATAACAAGCAGCTGAGATGAAACTGGGATAGGGATTTTCTTCGGACCTGGTTGGCCCGGTATGTTCTTGATAGTTTGTACGGTGCACAGCGTGGGGGGAAATTTTCTCACATCGGCTTCAAGCATGGGTTTGGCGTGGAGATGAAAAAGTTTTTATACCCTGCTCCTAGTGCTTCTCGGCTTTGTTTCTCTTGCTGGAGGCACGAATATCGTTTCTGCTCTACAGGTTCTAGTGGAATGGCAGCTCAAGAAACTTTCGTTGCCATCCCTAGAAATAGTGGTTACGGGGCGCGGTGGTGGGGAAATTTCGATTTCGACAGTCAGACATGAGGGCCCCTTGACAAAAGATTTCCTTCATTTATCACGGTAATTGCCCAAGGTAATTGAGGCTTTCCACCAGGTGTCATGAATTTTAAATATTTGTGGGCGGTTGGTACGAGGAGCGTCGTTGTCCCACGCGAGTCGAGCATTATCTGGTTAAGCTCGTTTTCGCGCTCAGATGCAAGAATAAGGTGTGAGCCGAGGTTTTTCACACTGTAACCCTTCTTGGTTAGTTGGTTCGTTTAAATAAATGACACAAGTCTTGAAAACGACACCCTCCACCAACCATTTGCCAAAATCGTACCCTTGAAGGCTAGTCCTGACTCAATGAAGCTCGCGTATTCCGCCACACTTTATTTTGACCTTGCTGCGGGAAAAACGAGCTAATGCAAGTTGCGAGTTTCTTCGCTTGGGAACACGAGATTAGGTTAGGCACAGATTGGGTTCGGGCCGGGTCCGCCTATTTTCCGCCTGGTAAACCTATTGGAAGGACTGGATGTAATCGTAGTGTGGGATCACACAAGCAAGAGCCACGTGGAATAATACGATAATCCGGGTCGGCTCTGCTGCCGTTGATACGACTTCGCTTGTTTTGTCTCACAGCCTTCGCCCCGCACTAATTACTACTCGCAGACCGAGCAGAATCTAGCCCTTTCTCCAATTCCTGATGGGTACCCCAAACCTAATCCTAACCTACGACACTCGTAATTTCCAGACATTTGTAAAAACGACTGCAATTGCATCTGGGCGAAGAATTTCCCGGAGACTCAAGATTCAGCCCATAACAGTTATGCAATAGCAGTCGTTTTTACAACGTCAGGAAATCACGCGTATTGGGACAGGCGTCCGCGAATTCCTGCGGGTCTTGTGAACAGTGATAGCGTCAATAACCTAAGATGCTAGTCGGCCAAATGGAAAGGGAGCCCACGGAGGTTTGTCACGAATTAATTTTGGTAGCCGAACCCTATTGCCCGTCCTTTTCGCAGTTGGCTAACCTTTCCATTCACCCCCGCATTTCAGCTGCTTTGCGGGAGGTCGAAGTTCCCTACGCTGTATATAGACGAGTGAGAGGAGTGGTGGCTCCCCTTCACACACTCGCCTACCCTAGTTCTCCTTAGCTCAACTATTTCAGCTGTAATATTTCTTGAGCTACTAGGCTTTTGCATAACACTCTTGTTTCTTGATGGGCCGTGTCCCTCGGCCCCTTTTGAGTGGGGTCCCGCAGCGAGCCAGGTGCCGCATGTCTGGGGCCCCACTTTTTAGTCAATTGCTGTGCTGTTTCTGTGTGGCGTGTTTCACCCGGTGGGCAGTAACAGCAGGTAAGCGATCACAATGACCAACTAACTTCAAAACACCGTAGGGTGAGGGCCACGCTGTCACATGACAGAAGAATTCACAGGAATATCGACTACGATCTCCGCTGCTTGGCTAAGATAATTGTCCTGCCCCTTTCAGGGATTTTCCTAATGAAGTATGAGCTGGACGGAATTGACTACAAGTGCCAAGGAGAATGTTTTCACACAGTTAATATAGCAAATTAATCCCCGGCTTGTACGAAAGCCTCTCCGCTGACACTTGAATAATAATGCGCAGTTTCTGTTTAAGAAAATTACAATTTTGAGTACTTGAGCTAAGTATATCATTCGGACATCATTGCTTCGGTATGGTGTCCTGGACTGTTTTTTACTCTCCTGCATGTTTAGATTATGCGGCAGGGAATGCAGGTTCATGGGGGCAGAACGTGAAAAGTGTGATTTCTGACTGGGTGGTAATTCGGCTGGGAAGCTTAGTGGCCCCCAAAAATTTGACACGGCACCCGTATTAACTCACCAGGTTCTGAACTGGGATATCATTATCATAAGGCTACTCAGGTGGGGTGTTTTGGTGTGGCAGATCGCTTATCCAGTGTGATCGTTATGCAGGTGAAACACGTTATATTTCTCCCGGTAGATGAGTATTTCCTAATAGGATAGGTAATGGGGAGGTAGGGCTGAGGTTTCAATGATAACCAAGCCACCTGTATCATACTATGGGAGAGAGAAATCTTTAACTACTCGTACCCTGTAAGAAGTGCCTGAAAACAGGGATTAAAGATACTTGTATACGGCTATATGGGAAACTGTCTGTGCGTATCTGAGCGCCCATACAAAATATGCCCCTCTCTTTCGGGTACTAGTACTTCTTTCGGGGGTCTTCGCTCTAGGACAGTTGTAGTGTCACGCCTTCACTTTTGTCCCCAATATTTGTGTTAGACACCCGAGAGACTGTGAGTTATTTATCTTTATTCCCAGGAATTGCCCGGAGCTACAGCTGAGGACCCGATACACCTCAATGAACGAGACAAGTGAGTTCTTCTACCATTGTTAACTTCAGGGTTATAGAGGAGGGGCAGGGGAATCTGAGATATGATTTAAGGAGCCAGAGGAATTGGCCTAGAGAGAAGGGTGATCCGGGTCAGGGGCTGAAAGCCGGCAAAATTTCCCTCATCTATTCGCCCTATGTGGTACCCACGAGGTATCAAATTAACGAGAACACGTGTACCTCGAAACCAAGTACCACAGCAGAAAATCGGTGAAAGTAATTCCTTCTGTAGCCACAAAGGCCTAAATGATATAGCTAATTTCCCACCCCCACAGCAGCACCTTTTCGCTCTGGCGGCAAGGCTAAGTGTATTCTATTTCTTGTTGAGATTGCCCGAATTATTATTGCTAGTATTAGGCTGGGGTACTTGGTTGCGAGGTACAACTGTGCGAGTTATTCTGACACCCAGCGGTACAGGCAGAGTACTTCCTCAGTACCCACTGCCTCATCGACCCGGTCCAAAGGCCTATTTGCACTAAGGCCCAAAGAGTGAATATTGCTAGGCGAGGCATTAACCACTGTCGAGTGGACCTTTGCCCACTCCAAAGGTGTTTGGGAATGTATTGCAAATAAGCGAGCAGGACGTAATGATTTGTGAAAAGGGTTTTACATAACGGAGTGGAGCGGCTGCAGTGGACGCAGGGAAGGCGCATTAGGCGGTGAAGGTTGATGATCGATTGAGCTGAATATGTAAGAAAGAGAGTAAGAGGCGGGGGGAAAGAACAGGAAGGATGGTCAAGACGAGGAAAGAACTTGAAGTAAAGAAAGTAAATATAATAGGAGAAAACACTTTGGGGCTTGCATGCCTTTCCAGTGAATACGCGTGCCACTACAATCAATCAATGCACGCACTTCCAGAAAAGTAAACCGAGCACTACCCGATTGACAGGACATGATTGGGCGGAACCCCTAGCTCTCAAAAGTCAAAGCAAGAAACAGCTGAAATACTCGAGTACTGGTGTAAAAGGGTATGTCGGAGGCGATTCCACGAAAGGCGTTAGTTTATTGGCTATTCTTCGTGCCACACGACTTTTTCCCGCCTACGAAAAAAGCCAGAACCGGTTTATCTGTGTTCCGATCATTGTTATCATATATGGGTGTCGCCTGATTTAATGCGCCCTCGAGTACCCTAGACTATCCTAAAATCATTGGCGGCCCCCTATTCTTGCTCTAGGTTAGCGGTAAAAAGGTATCCTCTATTGGACCCTAGCTTCAGGAAGCCCGGCTTCACACTTGAAGATGGCGCATGAGGGTGTTACCAACCTTGAGGCTGGGCCGCGGAATGCCTTGTTAGGAGAATTTGCCATCGGGGAGAGGACAGTAATTAGAAACGCCTGCTTCTGCAAGCCCTAGTGAAGAACATGGACTAACCCAGTGTAACCGTGACTTAGTGGAAGGTGTGGTGTCTTTAATTCTGGGTCAACCTGACCCACGGTGGGACTTCTGAGCGCACATCTTTTGATAGGAACCCTCACTCAAGTGGGGGGCACGTTATTTTTGGGCGATGTGTCACCCAGATTTGAAGGCACGTTGCTTTGTAGCAATTATTTCTGTAATTTTCCCCAGGCCGCTTGATTTTTTTGAACGGATAAGCTTTGCTTTGGTGCGGGAGTGTGAAAGATCATCCATGAGATATGTAGATGGTTCAGATATGGGAGATTATTCAACGAGGGATTATACCGACATGTCTCTTCTGTTGAAATTTCACGAAGGTTCCATACCTTGGATAGTCGGATGACTGATGGGACATTGCTGAGAGGAATTCTGTTTGATGACAGTTTAGTGATGGACAAGATCATGACCGAGCATACAATGGGAGGTATGCTCAAATCTGATCTGATCGAGGGGACCCCGTAATCGAATGATCGATGAAACGGGGGACCCTGATTGAGTGATGGATCATGGCCACTGCTCGAGTATGATCCACTTTGCAGTTATTCAATAGTCTTTATTTAACTATAATAGTGAAGGATGACACCCATCTAGGCTTACCAATCCTCAACGGCGGTTAGAGAACTAACGGTGTAAAGTCTACCCGAAAGAATTGGTATCTAGTGTGCCGGTAGACTCCTTTTATATAAGCTCATAGTATCACCCAATCACTAAGATAAGTAGAGTGATCAGTCATGATTCGAAATGCTCGAGTATACTCGATGATTGTCGAGCATGATCGAACAGTACCTACAATAGAGCAAAGAGATCAGACCATGGATGCTCTGCTCAATCATGATCTGATCTAGGGACCCCTATGATCGAGGCTGATCGAGCAGACTATAGTCGAACAAAACTCGATCATGATCTGATCATGTCCATCACTATGAGAGTTGAACGATTGAGCAGTATGCTATCAGAAGAGTGATAGTACATCCGGTTGAGGAGTTAGACCAAGCAGAAATGTTTGGGATGTTTCAGGGATTGGCATAAGAGACGACCGGAGGTTTGGGATTAAGGTCCGCAAGGAGTTGGAACACAGCTGTGTCACACTATGATGTTAGGAAACAGAGGACGGTGTTAGGCTATGACTAACCAGGGAAGCTGAGGAAAAATAGTATTGGAAGACGAAACCAGGTCAAAGGTCAGGGAAAAGGATTTTCAGGAAAGTTCGAAGATGCTATGTGGATGGAGAGATACGAAGATACGAGGGACTCTGGAGGATGTTCTGGATAAAGAGTTTTTCTGTAAAGTCGAGTTTGTGTATATACAGGACAGCGCTAGCGACATAGAAACAATGAGGACCCCAACACTCTCTACCAGTCATAGCCTAATTTTGTGATTTTATTTGCTATCAAGGGAGCGTACGGAGGAATAAGTGAATGTGAGGAATATAAAGACAGATCAAGTGATTCATGAAAGGATAAAGATGTGGTATCTGCATAGTGCTTATACTGGTTCCTGTACCGTTATGTTAGTTGTAGTGAAGCGAAGAGAGCGAGAGAACGAAGATCGTGCGGTGAAAGTTACATTTTCACATCCGTCGTATCATACTGGGTGCCTAAGTTCCACTCGAATCGTCCCGGTTTCCGCGGTCCGCCTTGGTGCCGCACCCGTTTCCCTATTTGTGGGTTCTACCAAAGTATTTACAGGTAATTTGTACGAGGGCATAATCAAAGGAGTGGGGAAACCTTCAGTGGCAAGTCAAGGACTTAAATGACCTATCAGTTAGTATGAGAGAAAGAAGCCGATGCTACCTCACGCCATTAATTGTTGGAAATAGCAGTTGATGGCCGCACTTGGTGCGGGATGTGCCCGCTCTCTGTGGCCGTAGGGGCATACGTACGCACTAGGCAAAGGATGCGCAAGCTCTGTAAATGCTTTCACCCCACTTGTTTTTCTTTCCTTCTCACCTTTCCTTGCTACACACCTTCCTTCCTGTACACAACTTTCCTCAAGTCTTTCCTTCCACTAAGTTGTCATCAATCAATCATGATTCTCATCTCCACTTAAGCTGTTTTAGTACACTGCGTAAAATCCTCACCGTAGATCATTACCTCCGCAACCAAGATTTTCAACATTAGTCCCCCGGAGGTAACCGAGTGATTATCTATGTATCTGCGCATTGTATTGAGACTGTGGGCCGAATGGATAATAAATGAGGGGAAGGAATCAGGGCCTTGGAATACATGTAGTTCCTTTAAGCGACTCATGTACTAGTAGGGGTTAGATTGAACTCTATTGGAAGTTTCAGTAGCATTTGCAAGGCCGGATGAGAAGATACCAAATGTTCGCAAGTGGCCAGTCCGGTCAGGCTTGGTCCAGGGCGGCCCGCCTGGGTTTTTTCCGGGGTGGCCGGGCCTGACTGTGGGACACTGTGCCAGTCCGGCCCTAAGGGCATATCTGACCGGGCCCGGGTGGACAGCAGATGTTGTAAAATAGCTTAATTGAAGAGAAAAGTTGTGCTCCCAAAAACCAGTTGACCACTAACCATCTCCTGCGAGCAGGAGTACTAATATGCTACATGGGTTTAACAGTCACAATGAACAGCATGTCCTATACCATATGAACCAGTTTCCTAACATGATCCACTGGTGGCAACATCATCTGAACATCCGTTACACAAGCAGTATGTGATGGTGTAAACCACTGGTAATCGTTTCTTGAGAAGCCACATTTTCCAACAGCAGATATCCGCAGAGTTTCGAGTGATAAGATGTGATCATCATAAGATTTAACTAAGACAAGATCTCAGAATCTTTGATTTGAGTAACATGGAAGGGGGTTCAACGAACACAGGGGCTTACTGAACAGACTAGACAAAATCGCCATTAGAATTACTGTTTACTATTGGATGTCTTGATGCTGCTTGCCATGCGCACTCTCTGGTTAGCCTCTATCTTCATTATTCAGACAAAGCCTTCGGATATGTGCTTGGGATGGATGCAGCGTTAGAAGGAATGCGGAGACTATACAAGGCGGAAGATATTTGTAATGTTGCTCTTTCTTTTGTTAGCACTGGATTCTGCAGGAGAGAAAGGGGGACATCGGTGGAAGAGAATAGAAATGTGTCCCGATCTCTGAAAGAATAGAAGTATCTTGTTATTTATCTATACTCGTGTCTCTACCATTAGCAACTCTAATTAGTTAGGCATTATGAGTTGTGAGCGTGAGAGCAAGTTGAGTGATAGTCTGGCTCAAGCAAGAATATTAAGTAGATATCTTCAAATATCCGCCGGCATCTTCATATATCTGTAGGCATCATCGGATATCTGGGGCATCTTCAGAAAACCGCAGATATCAGCCACGCATTAAAAAAATATTGATCAGTCACATGGAATATGCTAAAAGGCTAAGCTGTCTGTTTCCTAACCATCATAGTGCGACGCTTATGCGTTCCAATTCCTGGTAAACCTTAATCTCTAAGCTCTAGTCTTCCCTAGTGCCAATTCCTAAAACATCTTAAACGTTCCTGCTTTAGCTAGCGTGTCAGCCAAGCAAACCGTCACTCTTCTGATACTATACTGCCCAATCGTGCAACCGTTATCAAACCCAATTCCTCTCAACCATATCCCATCAGTGTTCCGACTATCCCCCAGGTATGGAACCTTCGTGAATTTTCAACACTCTCAATCTATGCCAGGTCAAGTGCCCTAGAGCTACTCCAGGAATATTGCCACATATCCACCAAAATACTTCTAGAACAAGTAGAATTGGTAAACCATGCAGATTTTGGTCCCTGCCTCCGGCTCAGTGGACTGCATTGCGAATCGTTCTTCGGAATTGTTGAACTTGTAGCTGGTTTGATAGATATGGGATTTTGGGGGGTACACTCCGCTCGTATGGGCTTCCGAGAATGGACATGAGGAGGGTAGTGGAGCTACTTCTCGGGGGCAAAGAGGTCAGCCCCCACAAGCCAGATAATTGTGATCAAACACCCCTCTCCAATGGCGCTAGGAATGGACATGAGTATGTGGTGAAAATCCTTCTCGAGCGGGACAGAGTAAACCCGGCCAAGCTGGATGTTTACGGCGGTACGCGGTTCTCGTTTGCCATTGATAGGGGACGTGCGGGAGTGGATGTTAAGCATCGAGCCAGATGGGCACGGTCGAACACCGCTGAGCTAGGTATGGCGGCAAGAGGGTGGCAGAGCTGAAACAACCTATTCAGGTAACCTGCAGAGACATCCGAGCCCTAGAGACCATCACCTTATTGAAATCACCTCTATTATAGACTATGTTCTTAGAAGTTGTCCTTGGATATAGCCCTTTGTGGACGAAGGAGGTTCCCTGAGATGGGACTGTGCACACGTCAGAGTACTGGCAGGAAACCCTCTCTCTAGACTGTTCAAGGGTGGATTTCGAGCTTCTATCTACTCAAGCAGTCGGATTGCTCTGCCAGTTCCTGGAATCGCTCATCCTCGGATATTTTAGCCAATAAAGCACGTTGGGAAGCAATTGTTGCGTCCTAACTCGTGATGGACACCATCGTGATCATGCATATGATGGGGGGCATGCTCGATCATGATCTGATCAAGGGTCCCCTATGATCGAGGCTGATCGAGCAGACTATAGTCGAGCAAAACTCGGTCATGATCTGATCGTGTCCATCAGTAGTCCTAACTCGGATAACTCGGAATCTCAAGAACCAAGACTACCTTGACCCCAATGAGTGCTCGGGCCAGGAAACGAGCGGCTAACATCCTGACCAACAATCCAAAAATCACCCCAGTAAGAGAATTCGATATGTCTCAGGTTCCTGGGTCTGCCATTCATATTCCGATTCTAAAGAGGGCGGCAATTTTCGCATTAAATTGGCATGCAGAACTTAGTTTCGATGCCATAACTATCAAAGTTCACGTCAATGGTGGAAATAATACTCCATGAGCTCAAGTTAAGTCTCCTTTCTCCACTCACATACTCAAGCGCATATAATACATGCAATCAGAGTCAAGACATGAGTACATGCAGCGAGTCTTCGTATTTTTGGTATCTCCTATTTGTGATGACATGAAAAATATACGTTCAAGGATTAGGAGGCATTGCATTCATAATTTAAAAAAAAGAACAATGCGACCGCCGTCTTGAAAACGCTCAGTCCTTCTTTTCAATCACGGCGTTCTATTTCAAATGGTCTTTCGCGGTCTCCCGCTGCTGCTGCGGCCAGCGGTGCCCCCCCCCCCAGGCTACAAATATCAATAGCTAGCATGTACACCATATAAACGTGCCCCAAGAAAAAACTTTAATAATTTTGCATTCAAATCTATTCGGATATGAAAAAAAATGAAAAAATGAGCTATCGAACTATACAAGAAAAATACCCTTCACAGAAAAAAAATCTCGGGTAATATCTCTTACATAAGCTTAAATCTATTCTATCCTTTAGCGAAAAAGTCATGATTGTCCTGGAGCGGAAGAGGGCCTAACATATGAAAGGAACTAACTTAATCACTAAAAACAGCTGGCGGAGAACTAAGGGAGAAAACAAATATGCCTCTCAGACTATGCCCAAACCTCGTATTCGTCTGCAACCACCAGTACCAATAAATGCCGATTTCTGTGAGAGAACATGATCAATTCCAGGGAATCAAGCGGGGACCAGCTATCGGGTACTTCGAGGTTGCCAGGCCCGAAGAAGCTTCACCACTCTAGGGTGTCTGTTTCTGGCCACTAGGGTGAGCTGTGTTTGACCGGATTTACTGAGGCTATTGGGGTTGACGTCTCTCCTCAGCAACAGTAGCTTCACTGCTCCTTCCCGTCTATTCTGGGCGGCCCACGAAAGCGGTGTTCGGCCATGCATCGTGTCTGGGGTGTCGGGGTTGACATCTGTCCGCTCTAGCGGTAGATTCACTATACCCACATTGCCCTTCCCGGCCGCTCAGGGTTCCGAATGATCGACGGAAGACCGGACCGGACTAGCTAGTCCGGTAGAAAGTCAAGTCTAGTCTAATGGTGGAAATTAGACCAACTGGACAGTCAGGATTATTGAAACCGACTCGACCAGGACTGGTCTGACCAGGCCTGCCAGGCAATATGATATGCTATTTTTATCACAATATGTTACGTTCAAATAAAGTTTTTCTTAATAAAACTTATTGTTTCCATGGATTATACAATGGAGATAGTGCCTCGTTTAGATTAGGGGTGGCAAAAATAGGTTCTCAAGTATCGAACTATTTTCGTGCATTAAGTGAGTGATATTACATGACCAACTGCCACAATACGGGTATTCAATTCGACTTGTCCATCAGGTAATTGCATTTCCACCAGATGCTATCCTCTCCAGTATGTTCTATCAACATGTATTGAGGGACTGTTGATTTATACCGTGACAAGCAGCTTTAAAATCCTACTATAGCTATACATCTATTCTCAGCGAGTGTTGGCCTGGGTGCCATTCTGACTCTCATGCGATCTTTTATAAAGACTAGTCTGGGACCAGTCCAAACCGGACCGGACCTCCCAAGTTAGTTGGGTCCAGTCATCTATATCAACCAGGACAGGCAAGTCTGATCCTGCCTCCAAGACTTGACCGGTCGGACTATTCGGAACCCTGCGGTTGCGAACCTCGATGCTCGCTACAACTCGCATTCTCGTCTCCAAGCTCGCTACAGCTCGCATTTTTTGTTACCCGCCCACCACCCCCAACCCTCTCATTGCGCCCTCATTGTCACCTAGGGATCTATTGGTGCCAACGATCTCCTGCGACAAGGGCAGTGGTATCTCCCCCACCGCCTCCGACAGTGGACACATGGAAGACGGTTGATTGCTGGACTAGGTTGCTTTGATGGTATTGGTTTTCTTACGTCTCTGTACTCATCAGATATTTCTTCTCTCATTTTGGTTACTCGCTCAATGTATTTGTTTGGCTTTGGAAAATTGGTCTGATACAAGTATGGGCCAAGACTCCTGGATAATTTGAATTCTCGCAAGTACTCGAGCACCGGTATGTGAAGCGACGGTCTATCTCTTCTCTCATTTCCTTCCACCACGGCACCACGACACAACGGAAGAACAGTTTGGACCATCCAGGGACGAAGGAGAATTTAGGAAAAGCGGACAACAAGAGGAGGATCACCTGGGAGTAGATAGTCGGACAACCAGAAAAGGTTAGGATTTCTTTTTGCTTTAGTTTTTTTCCTTTATCTAGGTTTAAATTCCGTGAAGGGTTTGTGAATTAGATAGAGCAAGTCGAATTGATTCCGAATTGTGTGATTTTTCTACGAGGTAGGGTTAATAACTATGATAGTTGGTGATTTGTAGCTCCCTCCGCTTCAGAGAGTAGATACACTGTTGCCCGGTTTCTTGTTTCTCAGTGCTCGTACTTGTACCGTGCTGTCGCACCTGCCAATAGCGTTTGTGACTTTAATGCGTTATGGGTGGGATTGCGTATGCGGTTGCATAGTCAGGGAGTGAGTGGCATGGGGGCTTTTATTTTATTTTGAGGAAGTGAACAACCCTCAGAAGTGAGAGCACCGTGGGATTATTTCTCCAGTAAGAAGGAACTGTCCTGTGGGTCTTGGTCCTTTTGTGTTTCTTCATCAAACGAAATAATGTATCGCAGCTCTCTTGCCCTTACTTTTTCATTCTGATTGAGAGTTTTTGTTTCCGTCTAGCCCAGGTTTCTCCATTGACAGTCCGGGAGTGTCAGCTGTCAAAATTGACAACTCTCCACAAAGAATGCCTTTCGGGAAAGCCCTGCCACAGTATTTGTACACTAGCGGTAAGAATGTTACTAGACAACTGCAGAAATATATCTGCAGAGGATATTATTGTGGTTGTCATGGTATTACAATGGCAATAAGACAACTGAAAATACAAGGTATAGCCATCAAAAAGGAGAGAATCTTTAGAATACCATACCCTTGGAGGTCAACCCTCTCGGATACCATTGACGGAGAAATTTCCTATTGAGAAACTGAAACTTTTACGTGGAACTATGACTCTCTTCAGCCAGCATAAAATGGTGAAGAGGAATTAAGAGATCAAGTGAATAGGGATCACTAAATGCTGTCAATGTCATATTTATTTTTTCATGCTCGCAATGGCTTTCTGTGAGCTCGATTCTCTTGGAAGTGGTATAATTGATTAGGCTTGGTTTTTTATGCCAATGATTCCTAGAAAATTACTAAAAGATTGTAGCAAACATGATAGTTTGGGTGATAAAAATATATGCCAAGGTAAACATGGTCGCAACGCCTGCTGCCCCTGTGTTGGGCTGATTTCGCAGGACCCGTTTAGTTTGGATGGTGTGTCGCATGTGCCATAATCATCCTCCCGTGCTTATCTGTGGCCTCTTGATAAACCGGACAGTAGAGAGAGTTGAATTGGCCCTGGAGAGATGTGGTGTAACGTCGTCAATATGGAAAGAACAATTCCCCGATGAAAGTAAGCCTGAGCGAGATGAACTCATGAGCCTAAAAGTGAAATCCAACCAAAGGTGAAAAGCACAGGGAGGAAGAAAGAACCAAGTAGTCAAGCTTTTAGACACACTCCACTCTCTTCACACAAGATAATTATCTCTGGTCAACCACTGGGCTAGAAGCTGAGAGTGGGATATGTGAGAAGACTGAAATGCGCCCGCCGGCTTGGGTGTAGTCAATTTCTCTGTGATCCGCGATTTGCTGAGCAAATACAACTCGGCAGAAGAACCAACTAACCTGACTGATAAGCTAAAGACAAAAGAAGTAAAGAGTGAACCCGGAACTAAGGAAAGGAAAGGTTGTTGATTGGCTTGTTTTCCTCGGGGTGGTTGTTCGTTGTTAGGCTAGTCTACATGAGAGGCTGCTTATGTGCTAAAGTGTGTGCGCCAAGCTAACTACTAAACAGAGTTTTTCAGTGGCGATCGAGCGACATGACTGCTCTCACTACCCTATCAAACACCTCAGGCCACACCTGTAATGGTTTCGCTTTTGCAATGGTAAATTTCTCGGTCAATAGAGGGGTTTAGCGGACCGTGCTATGAGCGTTCCGTGCTAAATTTCAGAGTTAGTTTCCCAGAACATGTGGGAGTCAACTGGGTGGATTTAGCAAATCGGCGCAAAAACAAGTTTACCTCTAGTGATGTAATAGAGATTTTACTGTGGCAGATGGGTTGGTATCAACTCATACTAACTGAGAGAGGGTATTTGTGTATTGCTCTATACAGATTATAACACGGTGCTATGCAACACCGTTTAACACATCGTGCTATTCTGATCAAAATATAAACACATGACCTAGCGGCGTTACCATGGTGAATCGGCCCGTTGCCTCTAGCAACAGCACAATCGTCACTTTGCACGGTATTGCTAAACCCCTCTAATCGTATCCGAAAGTGTCGACGGCCAAGCTCATGGTATTCTAAAGGTTTGCTCGAGACAGGGATTATTCTGAATTAACTATGGGAGAACTTTATTCCTGAATCTGTCGGACTGGGGAGGATCGGCAAAAACCTTCTCTCCGTTTTGAAACGGTCATTTTATTATAGGACAACGGAATGGTCCCATTACAACTGAACAGGGCCTAAGGCATCTTAGACAGGTTCACAAGCCACATGGCCACCCCCGTCCACTCTTCCTATGATACTGCAGAGTGCCTAACCGTAGGAAACCACAAAGCCACATGCCGTATGATAGCGGGCGGGCCCCGCCTCATCACATGTCCGCATGCGTGCATATCCGCACAACCACTTAACCATATGCCGTACAGGGATTCCAACAGATCTTATGGGAATGATTCCGGGGGGCATCGCGGAAATGTAAGTAAGGATATCAAATACATTCGTCACACAAGTTACAGTGTTCTATTTGCGAACGGCTTTTCGTGATCCCACGCCGCCGCCACCACCACCATCCGTTCCCCCAGCCAGAAAATATCAATCTCTTCCATGGATCCGGCGTGGGTCGGCAATTAAGGCATCTGAAAAAAATAAATGAAAAAAATAATCGGTGATAAACAGTTACATTCTAGTCTATCTGGATAAGACAAAGGAAAAAAAAAGAGATGTCGTACTGCACAAGACCCAGACGCCCTCTACCCGGAAATGAATCTTACTTTAGCCTAGGTCTATTTAATCATTGAGCGAAAGAGTGAATTGCCCAGGAGCTAGAGAAAAGCTGAAGTATCCAAAAAACTTCTAACTTAACCCTAAAACTCCGGAAGAAAAACTCAAGGCAGGGAACAAATGAACATATAGACTACTCCGAGCAAACATCGTATTCGTCTGAAACTACCTATACCAACACATGGCGATTTCCATAAGACAAGATGATAAACTCGAGGGAACCAAGCGGAGACAGAATTAAGGGGCGCGCCAGAGGTGCCGGGCTTTTAACAGCTCCACGATTCTATTGTGTCTATTTTCGGCCGCCGCCCAGAGCGGTGTTTGGCCGTAGTAATTGGAGTTATTGGGGTCGACCTCTTCCCGCTCTAGCAGTAGCTTCACGATTCCCTCATGGCCAGTGGCGGCAGCCGACCAGAGCGGTGTTGCACCAGATTTACTTGAACTTTCGGGGTTGACATCTTTCCGCTCCAACAGTAGTCTCACGATTCCCTCATGGCCATTCTCGGCAGCCAACGAGAGCGGCGTTTGGCCATACTTCGGGTCCGGGGCGTCGGGATTAACATCTTTCCGGCCCAACAGTAGCTTCACTACTCCCTCATGGCCCCTCCCGGCGGCCCGCCAGAGCGGTCTTAGGCCATACTCCGTGTCCGGGGCGTCGGGATTAACCTCTTCCCGCCCCAACAGTAGCCTCACTACTCCCTCATGGCCTTTCTCGGCAGCCCGCCAGAGCGGGGTTTGGCCGAATTTACTTGAACTATCGGGGTCGACCTCTTTCCGCTCCAACAGTAGCTTCACGATTCCCTCATGACCATTCCGGGCAGCCCACGAGAGCGGCGTTTGGCCTTGGAGCTTATCTGGGATGTCGGGGTTGACATCGTTCCGCTCCAGCAGTAGCTTCACAATTCCCTCATGGCCATTCCTGGCAGCCCACGAGAGCGGCGTTTGGCTTGCGCTACATAAACTATCAGGGTTGACGTATCTCCTGCCGAACAGTAGACCCGCTAGACGTCGGGCGCTCCCCCACCTGCGGACTATGCTCCCAGGATTGACAAATCCTGGTCCAAGAAATAAGTTCACAACTCCCTCATGTCCATTTCCAGCAGCCCACGAAAGCCCTGTTCGGAAATAAACCACGTCCCGCTGCTCAGGTCGAATATTATTTTTTCGCAAGAGCAACCCCACTACCTCTTCGTGCCCATACCTTGCGGCCCATATGAGTGGTGTCATGCCGAGACTATCTCTTAGGTTTACATCCCATCTGTTCATGTCTATCAAAGTATTTGCGACTTCGGGGATGCCGAAGTACGAGATACAGTGCAGCGCGGAAAAAGGCTCAGAGCCATAATATAGGAAGGGAGGTTCACCATTGACTGACTTCCAAAGGGATTTGGCCGATATGTGACTATCGAACTGACAAAGAAGCTCAAGTGCCATTGTTTTTGCGCGATCTGAGAACTCCATTCGCATGTGAATTCCCCAATATAAAGAAGAATATTCAAGGAAGGGGGTGTCTCGTAGGTCATGGAACTTGCCGGTTGAAAGATCCTTGACGGTCTGGAAGTTGAGATACGTCAAGCAGGTTTCCGCTATCGTCGCGTGGGCTCTGTCAAAGAGGTCCGGATGTGTGCGGAGATGCTCTTGCAGCGTGAAATGGATCAACCTAACAGTCGAGGCACCCTTATCCACGGTGACAAGTCCTTGGCAACAGTCCAACAAAGTTGATATCGTAGGGGTGTCGTCGTTGTGGAGATCGTTTGACCCTATCCGAATTGCTATTGCGTGACATATCTCATCCACCCCCAAAGGCCGCCTCGAATGGGATATCCACATCAGAACGGCCATCCCGAGCCTTGCTTTCTCCCCACCCTCCGCCTTTATCCTTTCTACCATCACTTCGTATGCGCCTCCCAAGTCTACGCTATTCTTCATTGCTCTAAGCTTCTCTCTCCTTCGATATATGGTTGCCTCTTTCAAGATGGTTTCGATACTCAAGAAGACAAGCAGGAATCTACACACAACATCTGTCAGCACACCATCTTAGGTATTGTTATATATCTGCTTCATACTTACATTTCTGAAACTGTTTCGGGAATATTATTTAGAATTTCTTCCTCCAAACCCTCGTCCATCGCGTCTGGAATCGTATCCTCTTTTAGTTTTGCTCGGAGGAATGTGATGATATCACCCTTGGTGGGTGTTATGGATCTAGTCGCCGCCCTCCTAGAAAAATGCTTGTCAATCTCACCTTGAACATGGGGTCTTCCTGTGAGAAATATCCGTGCACCAAGGGACTTCTGGGCGATTCGGTTGAGTGAATCAAGGAGCTTCGCCCGATGTCTTGCCGGACACTCGTCTAGGGCGTCGATGCATATATATGTACGTCGTGAGGAGGAGATAACCTGCAAGAACTGCACAATTTCCGCGGGCGCTAGCCTCTAACCACCAATGACTTTCTTACTATCCCGAAAAGCTTCAACTAGTTTTTGCGGAACCTCGTTGAGTCCACCAACAACCTGTTTCAAAATCGAACCTAGAATCGAAGCGAGTGATTGCTCCTCCTGAGTGGCGAAGTCGAAGTAGAAGCACGCGACGCTGGCGTTTCCCCTCATGGCCTGCCTGCATAATGTATCTATCACTAGCGAGCTAACATCATAGTATATTAGCAATACAATTCTTCCCTTAAATATACCTTCTCTTACCTAATGTACGTCTTGCCGACTCCCGGACCTCCGTGGCAAAACAAGGTTCGATCAGTAGAGTTACTGCCAGCGCTATCACCAAACCAATTCCGATATTCCTCCGTTTGTAAGAGCCAGTCCCCCACCTCATCAACCCTGCGGCTTCGGATGTCGTGGTGCCGTTTCTGCGGTTCTAGTGGAGATAGCCAGGTCAAAATTTTGGACTTCTCGTCAGCCACCGAACAGTTATTCCAAACATTGTTAAAAGAGTTTGTATTATTAAAAGAGTTGATATTGCCACCGGTATGATGTTGAGACATTGTGGATATTTCGCTGTTTCGAAGATTGTTGAGTGGGTTCTTGCGTAATTTGGTCTGGTGTGTGGGTTGATGTGATTCCTGGGAGCGAAGAAAAGGGGGGGCGATGGTGCCTCTGAAGCCTTGTGGGAGGAGTCTTGGTTCAATCAATCGACTCGATACCCCTGAAATTACCGTATAATCTGGCAAAAGCCGGATTGACGCCACCGGATTGACGCCACTGAAGATTTTCTTGAACCTGTCCAACACCGTGGTCTATATGTTTAAACCGTGGCGAATTCGCCTTCTTCGCGCCCTCCTGTTGGCTCGATTGCCTTTGTTTCTCTTTAGCTCCAGTCCGACTTTTGCCAGATTATACGGTAATCCGTTCGCTAATCCATCTGATGAAATACTTGTGTCCCAGGAATTAGTCACAGGTCACGTGCACCTTGGTTAGGATACAATCGCCGAACAGGAAAATATACACCCCTAGCAAATATACTCGTACAGTTCGCTGTTGATTGGTCGGACCTCAGTAATCCTGGCCTACGAGCCAATCAATGAGGACTGTATATTTGCTGGGGGTGTAATAGTGGTTGGACAGTGCTTTTGCAGGTCGCTTATCTAATTCTAATAGTTACCCGGTGGTGTTCGGTTATCCTTCATAGACCATGTGCTTGTAGTCTAACAATAGCAGCCCCCTGCCTCCGCTTTTGCCGAGAAATTGCCACCCCACTTTCTACCAGAGCAATGAGGCATTTGCAAAGTCCTCATACCCTTCTGAGTGCCACTAGGCAGTGGAAACACTTTTCAAGCCCTCCCACTCAATTCTTCAGTAGGATAAATTGCGATAACAATTTACAATGTCCCCGGAGGCACATCCAAAACACAGCCCTCAAAAGGGCTCTTGATGTTGGGTTGTGAATAGGCATTGCTCTCGTGGTCCTCTTCAGGGTACGAGAACTTTTATTTTTTTCCCCTCACAAACTTTTATTCTCTTCGGGTTTTACCAATCTCAGATGCCAGGGTTAGTCCGCGAACAGCAGGAATGACCAAGCTAAGACGATATTGGGAATAGCTTATGGGCTAATGCGGGTACAAGTACGAGTATGTTGAAAACCCGCAAAATTCTTCGAACGATTTCTGTCTTACTATTGGTTGAACTACCTATTCACGGTTTCTATTGGATATTTGCCACTTTAGCTCATGCTGAAAATAAACCCCAGCGTCCGCGGACTAACCGAGTACGAGTACAGGCTAATTATCCTAGCCAATGTGCACATGGCCTGTGACTGATTCCTGCAAGATGGGTATTCATCAGGAGGGTTTACGAACGGAAGTCGATATAGAAGCGTAATGTCACATTAGTTTAACATGTATCGAGTAGATTGATTAGACAAGCACTCCGTCCACAAGGCTTCTGAAGGACAATCGCCCCTACTCCTCCTCATCCCTAGGAATCACATCAACCCACTCCACCAGACAGAATCACTCAAGAACCCTCGCAACAATATTCAAAACAGCGAAATATCCACAATGTCTCAACATCATACCGGTGGCAATATTAACTCTTTTAATACCAACTCATTTAACAATGTGTGGAATAACTATTCGGTGGCTGACGGGAAGTCCAAAATTTTGACCTGGCTGTCTCCACTTGAACCGCAAATACGACACCACGACATCCGAGCCCGCAGAATTGATGAGGTTGGAGAGTGGCTTTTACAAACGGAGGAATATCGGAATTGGTTTGATTGTAGCGCTGGCAGTAACTCTGGTGGTCAAACCTTGTTTTGCTACGGAGGCCCGGGAGTCGGCAAGACCTACATTAGGTAAGAGCAGGCATATGAAAAAAAAAATGGTATTGCTAATATACTATGATGTTAGCTCGCTAGTGATAGATACATTATGCAAGCAGGCCGTGGGGGGAAATGCCAACGTCGCGTGCTACTACTTCGACTTCGCCACTCAGGAGGAGCAATCACTGGCTTCGATTCTAGGTTCGATATTAAAACAGGTTGTTGGTGGACTCAACGAGGTTCCACAAAAACTAGTTGAAGCTTTTCGGGATAATGAGAAAGCCATTGGTGGTCAGAGGCTAACGCCCGCGGAAATTGTCGAGTTCTTGCAGGATATCTCCTCCTCACGACGTACATATATATGCATCGATGCCCTAGACGAGTGTCCGGCGAGACAACGGGTGAAGCTCCTTGATTCACTCAACCAAATCGCCCAGAAGTCCCTAAATGTACGCATATTTCTCACCGGGAGACCCCATATCCGACGTGAGATTGACAAGCATTTTTCTGGGAGGGCGGCGACTAGATCCATAACACCCACCAAGGGTGATATCATCACATTCCTCCGAGCAAAACTGAAAGAGGATACGATTCCAGACGCGATGGACGAGGGTTTGCAGGAAGAAATTCTAAATATTATTCCCGAAACAGTTTCGGAAATGTAAGTATGAAGCAGGATATATAACAATACCTAAGATGGTGTGCTGACAGACATTGTGTATAGATTCCTACTTGTCTTCTTGAGCATCGAAACTATCTTGAAAGAGGCCACTATATATCGAAGGAGACAGAAACTTAGAGCAATGAAGAATAGCTTAGACTTGGGAGGCGCGTATGACGTGATGCTAGGAAGGATAAAGGCGGAGGGCGGGGAGAAAGCAAGGCTCGGGATAGCCGTTGTGATGTGGATATCCCATTCGAGGCGGCCTTTGAATGTGGACGAGATATGTCACGCCATAGCAATCCGGATAGGGTCAAATGATCTCCATAACGACGACATCCCTACGATATCGACTTTGCTGGACTGTTGTCAAGGACTTGTTACCGTGGATAAGAGTGCCTCGACTGTTAGGTTAATCCATTTTACCCTCCAAGAGCATCTCCGCACACATCCGGATCTCTTTGACAGAGCCCACGCAACGATAGCAGAAACCTGCTTGACGTATCTCAACTTCCAGACGATCAAGGATATTTCAGCCGGCACGTCCGGTGAGCTACGAGACACCCCCTTCCTTGAATATTCTTCTTTATATTGGGGAATTCATATGCGAATGAAGTTCTCAGATCGAGCAAAAACAATCGCACTTGGGCTTCTTTGTCAGTTCGATAGTCACATATCTGCCAAATCCCTTTGGAAGTCAATCAATGGTGAATTTCCCATCAAGTATTGCTGTGGCGATGAGCCGTTTTCCGCTCTACACTGTGTCTCGTACTTCGGCATCCCCGAAGTCGCAAGTACTTTGATAAAGATGAACAGATGGGATGTAAATCTCAGAGATGGTCTGGGCATGACACCACTCATACGGGCCGCAATGTATGGGCACGAAGAGGTAGTGGGGTTGCTCCTGCAAAAAAAGGATATTCAACCTGATCTGCGGGACGAGGTTTATGGCCGAACAGCGCTTTCGTGGGCTGCTGGAAATGGACATGAGGGAGTTGTGAGGTTATTTCTTGGACCACGATTTGTCAATCCTGGGAGCATAGTCCGTCGGTGGGAGAAGGCTCCACGTGTAGCGGGTCTACTGTTCGGCAGGAGATACGTCAACCCCGATAGTTTAAGTCAATATAGCCGAACGCCGCTCTCGTGGGCTGCCGGGAATGGCCATGAAGGAATAGTGAGGCTACTGTTGGGGCGGAAGGATGTCGACCCCGAGGTCCCAGATACGTCCTATGGCCAAACACCGCTCGCGTGGGCTGCCGAGAAGGGCCACGAGGGAGTAGTGAAGCTATTGCTGGAGAGGAAAGAGGTCAACCCTGATAATTCAAGCAAATCTGGCCGAACACCGCTCTCGTTGGCTGCCGAGAATGGCCACGAGGGAATAGTAAAGCTACTGCTGGAGAGGACAGAGGTCAACCCCGACTTCCCGGATCCGTTCTATGGCCGAACACCGCTCGCGTGGGCTGCCCAGAAGAGCCATGAGGGAATAGTAAAGCTACTGCTGGGGCGGAAAGAGGTCAACCCTGATAGTTCAAGTGAATCTGGCCGAACACCGCTGGCGTGGGCTGTCAAGAATGGCCATGAGGGAATCGTGAAGCTACTGTTGGGACGGGAAGAGGTCAGCCCCGGTGGCGCAAGTGGGTATGGCCGAAAACCGCTCTTGTTGGCTGCCGAGAATGGCCATGAAGGAATAGTGAGGCTACTGTTGGGGCGGAAAGATGTCGACCCCGACGTCCCGGATCCGTTCTATGGCCAAACGCCGCTCGCGTGGGCTGCCGGGAATGGCCACGAGGGGACAGTGAAGCTACTGCTGGGGCGGAAAGAGGTCAACCCTCATAGTTCAAGCAAATCTGGCCAAACACCGCTCTCGTTAGCTGCCGAGAATGGCCATGAGGGAATAGTAAAGCTACTGCTGGGGCGGAAAGAGGTCAACCCTGATAGTTCAAGCAAATATGGCCAAACACCGCTCTCGTTTGCTGCCAGGAATGGCCATGAGGGAATAGTGAAGCTACTGCTGGGGCGGAAAGAGGTTAACCCCACTAGCTCCAATTACTGCGGTCAAACACCGCTCTCGTTGGCTGCCCAGAATGGCCACGAAGGAATAGTGAGGCTACTGTTGGGGCGGAAGGATGTCGACGCCGACGTCCCAGATACGTCCTATGGCCAAACACCGCTCGCGTGGGCTGCCGAGAGGAGCCATGAGGGAATAGTAAAGCTACTTCTGGGGCGGAAAGAGGTCAACCCTGATAGTTCAAGCAAATCTGGCCGAACGCCGCTCTCGTGGTCTGCCGGGAATGGCCACGAGGGAGTAGTGAAGCTACTGCTGGGGCGGAAAGAGGTCAACCCTCATAGTTCAAGCAAATCTGGCCAAACACCGCTCTCGTTGGCTGCCGAGAATGGCCATGAGGGAATAGTAAAGTTACTGCTAGGGCGGAAAGAGGTCCACCCTGATAGTTTAAGCAAATATGGCCAAACACCGCTCTCGTTGGCTGCCGAGAATGGCCATGAGGGAATAGTAAAGCTACTGCTGGGGCGGAAAGAGGTCAACCCTGATAGTTCAAGCAAATCTGGCCAAACACCGCTCTCGTTAGCTGCCGAGAATGCCCATGAGGGAATAGTAAAGCTACTGCTGGGGCGGAAAGAGATCAACCCTGATAGTTCAAGCAAATATGGCCAAACACCGCTCTCGTTTGCTGCCAGGAATGGCCATGAGGGAATAGTGAAGCTACTGCTGGGGCGGAAAGAGGTTAACCCCGCTAGCTCCAATTACTGCGGTCAAACACCGCTCACCCTAGCGGCCGAAAACAGACACGATAGAATCGTGGACCTGCTAGAAGCCCAGCACCCTTGACGCGCCCCTCAATTTGGTCTCTTCTTGATTCTCTGGAGTTTATCATCTTGTCTCACGGAAATCGCCATGTGTTGGCATAGGTAGTTTCAGACCAATATGAGGTTTGCTCGGAGTAGTCTAATAATGTTCATTTGTTTTCTCCCTCGACCTTCTCTCCCCCGTTTTAAGGCCTGGGTTAGAAGTTTCTTAGATACGTCAGCATTTCTCTAGCCCCCAAGCAATCTCACTCCTCCGCTCAATCATTGAATAGATGTAGGCTAGTTCAAGACTTATTTTCGGGTGGAGGGCGCCTTAGTCTCGTACTGTACAATAACTCTTTTTTTCCTTTGCCTTATCCAGATATAGTACAATGCAGATGTTTACTGGCGATTTTTTATTTTATTTTATTCTTTCAAATACATCAATTGTCGACCGCTGGGTGTATGGGAGAGAATGATATTTTGCGCCCGGTGCCACGAATCATGGTGGCGGTGGTGGCGGTGTGGGATCACGAAAGGCCGTTTGCAATAGAACGCTGTGACTTGTGCTAAGAATACATTTCATAGCCTTGCTTACATTTCCGTGATCCCCTCCGGAATCATCCCATAATATCTGTTGGATTGCCTATCGGGCATACGGTTAGGTGGGTGTGCGGATATGCATGTAGATGCGGATATCCTGTCAGGATACTATTATAGGGCATTTGACTTATTGGTTTTCTATGGTCAGGGAACTCTGAGTGGGGTGTTGTTTCCACACACTATGCCGCTAGGCATAGGATATCCTTTTCATAGTTTTGTCGATGCCCTTAGCTATAAGGTATAAGGTATCTTGTATTTAGTTTCATTGGTTCTTTCATGCACTATGTCATTAGGCATAGGCGAGTTTGTACTCGAGCAAGGCTTAAGCTTTAAGATCGCGGAGGATGATGGGATATCAGGAGGCTCCTGATTGTGTGAGATTTTTAGGGGCCAGGTTTTGTTAGCCCCATATGTTTCTTTAGAGTTTGTTGCGCTTTCGGAAGTGAGTTGTTGTTAGTTAGACGGAGAATATACCTCCTGGATTGTCCTAAGCTAGAGAGAGATTAGCCATCTAGTCCACCGTTTCACCATCTTTCGCCGCTGCGCTTAGAGTTTGTTGCGATTGCACTTTTGCACTTTGCCCCTTCGGTGCTTTCCATAGACTCCATTAATATTAGCCCGGAGGTGGTTGTTCATTGCATTAGCATCAGTGCCACCATCCTGTCGGAAGTCAGTTGATGCTGCCCGGTATGCCCAAGATATACCTTCTTTTGTTTCATGGAAGTTCGGAAGATTGGAATGATGTTTTCATTGATGGACAGGTAGGAGTATCAACCACCAAAGTAATGTACGAAGGCTATGGAGATGAAGGAAGAACAAGGACCTGCATTGAACTAAAGGCGCAGGAAAGCGGGAGTCTTTATGGCACATTCTTTTGTAAAGGGATAACACAGAATGTTTCTTTCGCTTTTCATTAGGGTGCAGAACATGCAGAGAAGAAAGCGGACATGTGTGGTGGCCGATGCAAGGATTAGGACTCGGATATGTTTTTCATATATACTCCCGCCTTTGCCGTTAGCTTAGCAAGCAAGAAGAAAAGATGTTGAGCGCTATCCACCCAGTTGCCATTTGGGACTGTATCTTCAAGTTTTGGTTATCGCAAATACATCGACCTTTATCTCAAAATTGCTCTCAATCTGGGCATGAGGGCTGACAGGTATCCAAACCTCCTCATTATAACATTTTACGGTTTCGTTCTCGATAGAGAGCCCTCTAGTTATGAACACCGGCACCCTTAGTGACTCCTGGAATATTCCCCGCAGTGGCTCTCAGAGCTCCCGGGAGTGTTTCTTAGGGGATTTATTCAAAGCGCCGGTGCATATATTGCCCGCAATACCGTAGCCATCCTCTCCAGACCTCGCCCACCGAATTCTTTCTTTAGCCCTCTGAAAAGCTTCCCGTATACACTGCGGGATTCTCCCTCCACTGACAAGTCACTTGTTCATGTCGCACAACATATTTGCTGTCGACTACCCTTGACTAGCAAGGAACTCCTAGTATAGCCCTACTACCTCAACTTCTTTTCCTCCAGCCTAATCGCATAGACTATCAATAACTAGGTAGCTACTATTTACTGCCGGTCTCTGCATTAGATATCAGCTCTTCCCATGCATGGCCGAAGTTAACCGTACCCTGCTATGTCCAAGTATAGAACGCCTGACCAGCTACTCGGACAGATATTGATTAGTTAATTTTCTGTAAGTTACAGTGAAACTTCCGATATTTCCTACCTCCAAGATTTCCAACCCTCTCGTAATTCTAGTGTTTGCAGAGTCATTACATTTAAGGTATTGGAAACCCCTTTGAAAATTCTAGGCCTCTGTCAGAAATAGAGATGTGCTGTATTCCGTGGTTGTTCTATCTGAGAAGGAAGCAAACAAGTATTGAGCAGAAGAAAGAAGGGGTGGGGTTCGCGGAGGTCGGTGATGCGGCTATCGGCTAACTAGTGTACATGCAACAATGATTTCTAACACTTCCCGCCCTCAACAAACCAAGATTGAAGCCAATGGCAAAAGCACCATAGACCACATAGCTCTGAGCATCACGGAGCACCAGTAAAACCCCTCATCCAAATTGTCTCAGAGGGGAAAGGTATACTCTCAGCTCCAGATGACTAGCAGTCTCGTAAACACCTTAAATAATGGAACAAAAGGAAATAAAAGGCGAGAAAATACAAGGCAAGAGAGGAGACTCGGATATCAGTCCAGTGTAGCTGAAAGACCAATCATTGTCAAGAATCGACGATGCATAGATTCTGGAAGTGCCTTGGTAAGGCCATCAGCCGCATTATCCTCTCCTGGAACAAAGATAAACCGGACAATCCCTAGTTGCTGGACTTCGCGGGACTTGAAAAGACGTATATCAAAGTGTTTATTGCGAGCTGTAACTCCCTCAGAGCTCACGGTTTGTATGGCCCTTGCACTGTCGGTATAAATTGTTGTTGGTTGGGATAGCGTAGGAGGATATGCTGAATGAGAACTGGCTGCTGATATGGTATTCCCAGCAGTGTTCAAAGAGACCTCCCATTGGATATCAGCAAGGACCTGACGAAGCCATAAGACCTCCTTAACTGCCTCCAGAAAGGCAGAATACTCTGACTCCAACGTAGAAGTCGCAACGATACTCTGCCGCTTTGACTGCCAGGAGACTGGTCCGCCTAGTAGGAAGACGAAAGCCCCAATTGACCGCCGATTCCGTGAATCACCTGCCCAGTCTGCATCAGTGAACCCTGTAAGGGTAGGCACAGCCCCATGCGACTTAAAGTGTAATCCCATCGTCTTTGTCTGCTTGAGATAGTACCGGAGAACACGTGAGACAGCCGTTTGATGTACCGTATACGGATCACAGCTGTAGCTGCTAAGAGCAGAGACAGCAAAGGTGATATCTGGCCGAGTGCCAAGGGAGATGTACACAAGAGCACCAATCCGCTTAAGGTAGGAATTCTGATCAACTTGCTTATCATTTGTAAATTCCGACAGTCGGGTATCTTTAGCTAAAGGTGTTGATGCTCCATTGGCCTTGTCCATCTGAAAACGGCGAAGGACGGTTTCTATATATCCTGTTTGTGAGATAGAGTAGGCACCATCTGGATGTCGTTCGATTTCAAGTCCTAGGAACCGTCGCACTGGTCCTAGGTCGCTCATGCGATATTTGCTATTAAGGCAGTGCTTAATCACCTTGGCTTTTCCAGGATCTGCGTATACCATCAACATATCATCCACATAGAGAATCAAGTAGAAGTTAGGTTGGATATAGAGGTTCGGTTCTGCATTAGACTTTGAAAATCCCATGGAAAGGAGTAGGGAATCTATAGCCTTATACCACAGACCTGGCGCTTGTTTTAAGCCATATAGGGCTTTCTTCAAGACTACAGTAGAGTATGCAAGATCGGGTCGCATCTCAGGAAAGCCAGCAGGAAGCAGCATGTAGACATCCTTGCGGTCAATATCAGGATTCAAGAAGGCCGTAACCACATCCACATGATCAACAAACCAACCACGGGAAGCTGCAAGTGAAACTAGAATTCGAAGGGTTGGTAGCCGACTGACTGGAGCATAGGTTGAATCATAATCAATTCCCGAACGCTGTTCAGAGCCCTTGATCACCAGACCGGCCTTGAAGCCGTAGGACTTGTCCGGGTTTAATTTTGTCTTGAATATCCATTTAGATCCTATTGCGGTACTTGGTGGAACCTCATCATCTCTCACTCCTTTCCAAGTATCACTCTCCAACAAAGCAGTTATTTCTGCTTCCATTGCTGCCTTCCATTCCCTTGCAAACTGACCATTGACCGCCTCGTCAAAGGTTGCTGGTTCTTGACTCGTAATACCATCAAGCATCATATTTGTCTCTGCAGTAAGAGCCGATCCCACTTCAGCATTATCAAGACGCCTTTGGGCAGCTTCACGAGCGAACTCATCGTGTACCCGTTTGAGAACATTATAGTTCCGACGATCGCGATTCCTGTGGCTCCTGCGAAGGAGTGGCTGATTATGCTCAACAGGAGTCGGAGAAGATACCCCTCCTGCTCCCGGCTGCAGGCCCTGTCCAACTGGCACAGCTTGTCCCTCAGGTAATGGCAAGGGAGTATGCGCAACCTCCTCCTCTACTATCTCCATCGGTCCTTCATTACCAACCGCATCCTGCATGGACTCAGATACAATAACTAAGGCCAGCCATGTCAGCAAAACCGGAAACCTGTAGGACAAGTATGCATATAACAATTAAAGCAACTAGCCATAGCTCTCTCTTAAACCAAAACAAGAACAGAGAACCAGATTCCTGATCTCACATGTACAGAGACATGGACCTGCAACTGAGACAGATTAAACACTCAGAGCCAGAAGATACCGTACACACGTACGAGGACATGGGCGCAACTGTCATAAGTATACACCTCCAATCAAAGACACACCTATCACATGTACGCAGACATGAATAGCAAGCACAGCCAATACGTTCTTGTGGAAGAAAAGAACCCACATGCACGAAGACACGGACCAGACATAGTATCATAACTTGCATGAACAAAGGCTCCTTCATGTACGCAGACATGAATAGCACATAGAACAACTTTGCACAACACCTCCAGAAGAGACAAAACCAATCAAGAAATTCATAAGTAAGAGAGGAAACCATAGAAACGTATCTTGTAGAGAAATAGGTAGCCGGAAGAGTGCCACCAACTGACCTCCTTCGGTATGACAATCAGGATTCCCTTCAACTATAGGCATCTCAGGTGTAATGACATCAGGACTCTCGAACTCATCATCCGAGGTCTGGCCAAAATGCTGAACTTCAGGAAATGCCAGAGGAACAACAGGTAAGCCCAATTCAATGGGTGTAGTAGCATCCTCGGAGGTAGAAGGGAAAATTCGCGCCTTCAAGCCAGTATTTGTAGGCATTCCTGCAGGCACACAAAGGTCTCCAACTCCCGTAGCCTCAGGTTTAGAATACCATATCATAGCATTCTCATTCTCTACAAATATCACATTTGAACTATGAATAGGCCGACCGGCAATGCCATTTCCTGTGAAGTCCCACAGACGCCATATCTTTGATGAGTCGGTATAGCCGAGCATCATACACAGCTTCGCTCTTGGTGTGAATTTCACCTCGCTACCAGATCTTGCATCATCTGGCATTCGATGATAAGCCACACAGCCAAACCGACGAAGATGAGCCACAGGAGGAGCTGAATTGGGTATTAGAACTTGCAAGGGGGATCGATTGCCTAGTGAGGATGAAGGAGAAATCCGGTGCAGATAAACTGCTGTATTGACTGCTTCACTCCAGAACCTGATAGGTAGTGCAGCGTCAATCAAGAGTGATCTCGCTTTCGAGTTAATCGTCTGAATCATCCTTTCAGCTAGCCCATTCTTGTCCGGAGTATAAGGCGGCGATGGTTGGAACACAATTCCCATCCGACCTAACTGGTTCTGAAAATATCTGTTGCTGTACTCCCCTCGGCCATTGTCGGAGCGAAATCTCTGTACTGGGTACTGTGAATACTGAGTCTTAAGGTAGTTTAATAGGTGCTCAAAGGAGCTGGTGCACTCCTCAGACCCTTTAGTCTTTAGAAAGTAGACAAAGACATAGCGGGTAAATTCGTCAATATAGAGAATATAATAGCGCGAACCTCCAAATGAAATCGGAAGGGAACCACAGCTATCAGAATGGATAAGCTGAAACGGTACGGTAGCCCTTGTCACAGGCTTTGAGGAATAAGAACGCCGCTGTTTCGATAGTATACAAGTAGTACAGCTGGTGGTAGTGGGCCCTTCAGAGCCTAGAGATGGCACTTTTCCATATTCCTTTTCAAGGTCCGTATTGGTAAAAAAGTGCTTAAGCGAATCTTGATTAAGATGACCAAGCCTTCTATGCCATAGTATTAAATCAGGAGTTACCTTATGGCTCTTCGCAGAAAGAGCCTTTTCCGCCAAGTTCGAAGAGATTGTCGCCTCAGCCGATAAGAAGTCAACAGGCAGCTCAGAACAGGAATCTGGAGTCTTTGACATTGCGGGTACTTCCAGCACATATAGACCCTCCCGGTAGTCCGCCTGGAGAATAACCTTCTCAAACCTATCCTTTCCAACTTCCCATATTCGACAAGTTCCGTTCGCGAAAACCGATTTAAGTCCAATCCTGTCCAGTTCACCAACTGATACAAGAGAGACCCGAAATTCTGGTACATAAATGGCATTAATAGTAACAGTAGCCAACCTCACTTCACCACCCTCAGATGCTACCACTACTGTCCTATCACCCAGCGGAATAGATATTTTATGAGAAAGTAAGCCAAACGAAATAAACTGGGACCTCGTATTGCACATATGGTGAGAAGCACCAGAGTCCAAGATCCAATGAAATAGAGAGAGTGAAGATATAAAGGTGTTTATAGGGGAAGGGTTTGAAGAACTAGAGTGGGCAAAAGGGTAAACTGATAGTGAGTTTGCGGAAGATATATACGGAGACGGGTTTCTGGGTATTGATTGAAGGTCGGCTAGTCAGAGCTGACTGGGTTCCCCACTAGTATCTGGAGCCTTATTAATCGATACTCGCCCCACTAAAGCGGTACCCGAATGGGCACTCTGCCTCATAAGCCATTGCTCAAAACACCCACGACCTTTTGCTGCCTGAGATTGTGACAAGACCGAATGATGGCAGCTTCTAGTACCATGGCCGCTCTCTCCACACGCAAAACACTGAATACTCTGCGAGCCAGAGTTCCTATTCACAGTAGGCCTAGAACGACCAGGACATGAGGCTGCTTTATGGCCGTATATTCCACAGCCATTGCATGTACCGGTAAATACAGCAGGATAGAGGGTGGAACGGCCTCTTCTCAGACCAGAGGAGCTTGGAAATCTTCCTCGGAATCCCGCCCTACCACCATACCGGCTCCTCTCCGGCATCTGACTTGACACTAGACCTACCCCGTGAAGTGGTTGACTAGTACCCGTACTCCAAGGAGAGATACTTTCGGAATGTGAGTCCTTGCTGGCTTTCGTTATTTCCGCCTGCTGGATCTTGTGAATAACCTCAGCTACCGTTATAGAAGATTCGCGCTCATGGATAATCTCGACCAGGGTACTATAGCTTGCGGGAAGCAAAACAAGCAGGTGATCCTTAAAGGTTTCATCGTCAATAGCATGTTCCGTACCTGTCAGTTAATACTGCAAGGCATGAAGTGTGGAAATAAAGTGACTGAGGGGTTGGTCTGGCACAGGCCTGGTAGATTGAAATTGCTTCCTGATAGCCAAGCGGCCTTTGGTTGATACCGTACTATCGAAGCGGTCCTTCAGAATCGACCACATCTCCCGAGCTGATTCTATCCCAGCAAGATACCTCCTTGCCGGCAATGCGCAAGTTGCAAGAAGAAAGCCTTTAACCTTTGCTTCAAGAACATGATAGTCAAGAACAGCCTGATTGTTGGAAGCATCAGGGAGTAGCTCAGGCGGAACTAAGTCACCCGTAACGATCCTATACCCTTTGATAGCCTCCAGGTGAACACGAACATTTGGGCACCAGATATTGTAGTTGAGGTGATCCAGATGCGGAATTGA
>Ga0307509_10001711_pt1 | contig 36631 bp, 32 predicted proteins | sample 10_EM_MG_FD_202245 | JGI IMG/M metagenome (GOLD analysis project Ga0307509, IMG submission 202245) | Populus trichocarpa ectomycorrhiza microbial communities from riparian zone in the Pacific Northwest, United States - 10_EM | ecosystem: Host-associated > Plants > Roots > Unclassified | place...
AAGTAACGCAAAGTCAGGACGCAACGTCGATCCGACGTTGCGTCCTGATTCGCGATTTGCGTTCCGGCGTCAGGTGCGTCAGACGCACAGGACGCACAGAACGCAGGGTATTATTTTTGCTGATGAATATCGGACTTGATCACTCCATATTCGTGAAACTATTGGTATGTAGGCATTTAGACTGCATATTCCATTATAGTCTATCAGGACGAAGAGATCGAAGACTGACTACTGGTGGAGTGGGGACACCCGCAAAAGAAATAGCAGTTGGGAGAGTCTCAGAGTCAAGCTGGGCAAGATTCATGGTCAAACAGTGTTCCCACTTTGTTCTGACGAACTAAACTCTTAGAAAGAGACTTCTTTACTAGAGAAGTGAAAGTAGGGTAAACATTAGTATAAATAGTAGGTCTCTCCCCGATGGTTGGGAACATCATCAAGCAACGGAGAAGAGACCTTAACAATATTATAAGTTATTACGATATTCTTCTATTACTTTATCAATCAATTCCTCTTGAGCCTTCCTGACCTATAATCCGTTGTCTCGAATATCCTCGGCCTAGTTAGCGCGGAATCATACCGTGTTATCTACCCCGTAACCCAGGGATCCGGCTCACCCATAGCAACTATCGGAAAATCTAATTCACATTTAATTATCTCAACAAATAATTTTGAAACCATCTTGAGAATCAAGGGCCAAGTACTTTGGAATATAGAGAATCTGAAAATTGAGTTTTTATTTGTGTAGTCATAAAGTGTTACTCATATATGGTGATTTTGAGATTTCCTCTTTTATAAATGAATTGTAGCTTTTCATTAGCATAACAAAATTGAAAACCCTTGAAGAATAATATTAAAAAATGGATACAAGGATAATATAAGTCTTATATATTCAGAATAATCAGGTTTTAATTTTATTCATAGGCATTTTTGAATGTAGAAGTTGTTACAAAAGAGGTAGAAAATATATACAAATTACATACAAATTAGACCAATTCTACCATGGAATATCTACATACATAGTTGACCTATGTTTTCAATATCTTGACATACCTTTCACTATCATATCCTAAGTAAGTTTATACATTTTAAAGGGAAATAAACATGTTTTGCATAATTTGTGCGTTGATCAATATGACACTATCAAAACATAGAAATAAATCCTTATAGTATTTTTAAAACCAAATAATAAATTATTTAAATGAATAATAAGTTATTAGATTCACTCAATAGCCCTAGGAAGTCTAGTAGTACTCTTTAGGGCCAGTTTCAAGGATAGTTGTTGATCAGATTCCATATTAATTACTACTAATTACAAATCAACAATCATATTTCTATCACCTATCATAATAAATAAATATTCTAATTCAACCTACTGAGTGTCTACTCTGTCTCCTAAAACTTCAATAATTGGGAATTGACTAGCTGTTATTCAAATGATGGAATTTTGACTTGTAGATGGTTTGGATAAGTCTTACTAGTCATATAGCAATCATTTTTAAGTACATGTGAAAAATATATAAAGCCTGTATTTATCTAACTTTAAACTTCATATACGAACTTCAGATATCATTTTAAAGGTTATTCCAAGACATTGAGTTCATATGTCAACTATGTATGTAGATATTCCATGGTAGAATTCGTCTAATTTGTATGTAATTTGTATGTATTTTCTACCTCTTTTTTAACAACTTCTACAGTCAAAAATGCCTATGAATAAAATTAAAACCTGATCACCCCGAATACATAAGACTTATATTATCCTTGTATCTATTTTTTAATATTATTCTTCAAGGGTTTTCAATTTTGTTATGCTAATGAAAAGCTACAATTCATTTATGAAAGAAGCAATCTTAAAATCACCATATATGAGTAACACTTTATGACTACACAAATAAAAACTCAATTTTCAGATTCTCTATATTCCAAAGTACTTGGCCCTTGATGCTCAAGGTGGTTTCTCAATTATTTGTTGAGATAATTAAATGTGAATTAGATTTTCCAATGGTTGCTATGGGTGAGCCTTGTGTTCGTTACGGGGCGGGGCGGGCCGGGTTTTCACTCACAAGGCCCCGCCCTTACACGGGGCCGGGGGGGGTATTTTTCGGGTAATCCCGGCCCCGCCCCCGCCCGGGCCCACCCGCACTCATTCCCTGGACGGGGTCCCATTTGTTACCACCCATTTTTAACGGGGACCCGTCCGGGGTATGGGTGGGGCGGGGGCCTGAGCGGGGACAGGGGCAGGGAATGCCGAAAAAGACACCCCGCCCCAGGCCGTTGAGCGGGGCAGGGCGGGGAAAAGGGCCGGGGGCCCGCGTTTTCCGGGGCCCCGTCCGCCCCGTAACGAACTCTAGGTGAGCCGGATCCCTGTTGTGAGCCACTTCCCCGGGAATCACGTTAGTGCTATTCCCATAATATCCTCCACAACTTGTCTTCCCCTCGTGATTAACCTACGCTGCCGGTGGGTGGGTATTCGAACTCTAACATTAGGGCTGGATTGTGTGACCAACAATGGCTCCGCGTGGTTCCCATGTAGCCCAACTATCTGAAGTAAATTTAGCTCCTTTGCTCTTTGCCCACCCTTCTCCCCTAGAGACCTCCCTAGTCTCAGGATTCTTAGAAACCCAATCGCAGAATGACCCCAAACCTCCTATTCATACATATCAGAGTAATTCCTGATCAGATCTCCCATCTCTGAGGATGGGCCCGGGTCCAATGCCCTCAACTAGAGTGTTCTGACGAGCGCTATAGATAGATGTCAGGATTTCCGCAAAGCACTCATTAGAGTTATTCTGCGCACCAACTCCCAAAGATTGTTTCTTTATAGCCGCAGCGGTGTTTTCTCTAGAGAGTTCGTCAGCGATATACTTGATCGCTGCGACAATGTCATTGGTGCAATTTTTGAACCCCATCGAATTGAGCCCACGATATACCTGCTCCCAATATACCAACATATCGATCTGAGCATAGACAGGGGCGGATGGGGAAAGCGAGGCAAATATTGTCTCCGGGTACTTTTCCCGAACAAGTGCTGCACATATACCAGGATAGCTGGCGCCGAGGAACACCCAGGGTGTAGAGGCTGGCGTCAAGTCTATGCTGGAGAAATTCTGAAGGGCGAAGCTGTTGGCAAAAGTCTAGTTATCAGTCAGTGAAAGCCATTAGCGATCGACAGACTGCAACCGGGATATCTGCAAGGGCGTGGGCAGTGGTCAGCCACAGGAACTCTTCCACAGGCGTGGTAAGAGAGATGTAAACATGCTATGACTGTTGGAAATTTGGCTGTTCATCACATGCATATATTCCTATGTGCGGTGGATAAGAAACGCTACTACTATCATCTGTTACACACCGTTGCTCTAGGACTGTTCCACCACCATTAGCTTCAGACGATCCCCAACATTGATCCTGCATACTCGACGCAACAAGATCAAACTCCAATCACATGGCACTGAAAGAGGAACACTCACGATAACCGAAGATCAGCTTTACCCTCGGCTTCACACACAACCTACGGCTGGCCGCATTTCAATACCCGCTGGAAATTCTGATCCAACCTCGGACCTGGTTCGGGAAAGAGGATATCGCAACTACTGAGTAGAAGGAACCGAGGAGAAAGATTGTGCATGCGCTGGTAGCATGTCACGGAGGAAGACATGATATAAGGAGGCTTGTTTCTCCTTTGATTTGTTCATCATCAGTTCATCGCATTTCGTTTCTGTCTTTGTTCGTCTTATCTTATTCTTCACTTCTGTTTGATCACTTTCCGATTGTCCATTCCTTTGATAAGTTCTTCATCCCAATCGCACTCTTTTATATCTGCTATATATAATCAACTTGCGTCAACCCGTATCTGAACCCCGAATCCGCTGTGCCTAAACCTTGTTGTTGAAAAATGACTCTCCGTAGTATCTACACGATTAGCCCATTGGCCTTTGCTGCTCATCAAACAGTTTGGGATTGTATAACTATTACCGGTGTTCCCAAACAATCCCAATCCCGTTAAGTTCTTGGACCATTTGTCGAAAGGGCGCAACCTCGTTAACAAGGTGAATCTCAGCCTGGGGTTCTGCGCTACTTCTCCTGGCCTCATATACTTGCTATCATGAGGGATTGGAACAAGCCGTTGCCAATTGGGCAAAGCGGGCGCGCTATCCCCCAAGGGCGGGAAGAGTGTCTCGGAGGACAATGGAAAAAGGTATAGCCGGGTGCGCGCTAAGCGCGAGGCCATAGCTCTACCACGGTGGGCCCGTGGGCCACCCACCACCCTTAACAGCACCAAGTCCCCGAGAAAACAGGAGATCCCACAGAAACCCCAAATTCCCGAAAACACGAGATCCTCAAACCTCTCTACAGCTCGCGTTCTTTGTCACCCACCCACCACCCTGTTATCGGCATCAAGCGCCCTCATTGTCAGTCAGGGGCATATCGGTTCCAACCATCCCTTGCGACAAGGGCAGCGGCCGCTTCACCAATGCCTCCCACAGTGGAATCACATGACCAAGACGAGATTAGAAGGGCGGAGCTTTACCGGGTGTTTGTCGGGCAATATGGGAGTTAGCTTGTTTTTCGTTTCCTTGTCTTTCATGATAGCAATTAGTTATGCATATGTTTTCAGCTTTGAAGAATTAGCGTTACCCTATCACTAAGCACCACATGACCGGGGGCACAAACTGAAGACTGGACTCCCAGGCTGGTAGAATTCTCCAAGTACCTGATACCTATTCTCGAATGCCCCAGAATAGTTCCTAAAGTGGTCAAGAGGGAGCTACCGGAACACGTATGCAACAGATATTAGATCTAGGTGGTGAAGAGAAGATTGTTGAAAATCGGCACGAAGATGAGGGGAAGGCCGATCACCTTCACTTTTTTAGCTAACACATTCGTTGCTTGAACATTGTCCAATCCCCCACCAACCTCAACATCGGCTCGCTTCCGATGATGGAAGATAGGCCCAGGACCTATCACCGCCTCAGCAAGACCAAGAAGCATCAACCCTATCACCTGTTGTTTCCACATTTTTCAAGCCAGTCACTTCGCTATAGGGAACTCGTAAGTATGGGAAAACTAAACGCTCTTGAAGGGGGATTGGGTTTGCCATTAAATCTTGCGACCCATGCCCTCGTGGCAATGAATAATCATGTCGCGGAAGAGGGAAGAGCTGAGGACCTTCCCAACAGTCTTTGCCGAGGCTGGCAACTCTAAGAGTAGGAGCGAGTCGGAAAATTGTAATAATCTGCTGTAAAACGAAAGCAGTATATGAAATACCCATGCGGATAAGGCGCATCCCCAAGATTCAGATCCTCTTGTCGCTAAACAACGTTGCTTACGGCTGAGAGTGTATTACTGAGTGCGCAAAATTACTATTCCCCCGAGAGCTACACCACAGCTGTGTACCTCTTTCGTGATCTCGGACTCGCAAGTAGCAAAACCATAGACTGGTACCTCTTCATTCGCTTTTACTAAACCCGGTATTTTACAATCTACCCACCCTAGCTGAAGCAATATATGTCGTTCCCCCGGAGGATCTACGGATCCTAACTTAGAGGCTAAAGAAATTTCACAGCACAACAAATTCCCAAGCTGAGCTACCACGCCCAGGGAGAGGGCCTGCCGATAGTGAAAAGCCGATTCCAATATCGCCTCCGAGTGCTGTCCTTGGCAGTGCAAGTGAGAGCATAATAGAAGTTAGTTGAGGGTATAAGACCCCTAGAAGCGCTGAGAACCGATAATCTAAACCCCGGGAGCAAAAAACAGCACATTACCGACCCCCCCCCCCGAATGTCGAGATTGGGTAATAGCTTTCCCTCAATCCAAGAGTGGTATTCAGGCAATTTGGATCTAACTCCGAACCCATGCTTTGGGGGTTGCAGCGGGTCCTGGAATATGTATATCAGTTGCATGGTCAGTTCTCAACTAAGCTTTGGGATCTGGTGAGCGGCTGCCAGGACCATACCCCCGGGTACAAACCCACGCGAGAAGTTATGAAATGTTTGTTAGGCTAACCAGCCAAATATATCCCTGTCGCTTCCGGTTAATAGATCCCAACCCCTGTAACCGAGGGCTCATGATCACCCAGCTGTTAAAAAAAAGAGTAAGTTATCCTCGCAATCCAGCCCGGGCCACCAGTTTGTCTGTTGATCTACAAGAGGCAGGAGGTTGGTTCCCAACCTGTCAAAGAAAATACCCGAAGACCAGAAAATCCCAGTAGGGCTGAGATAGAACCCTTTTCGGGCAGCTCTAGTAAGCCCATACATGTTTAAGTCAGGTGTAGCGATACACCCGTTACCACACAGTACGATGCCCAGTCAGCAATGCATCCCCCAAGTACCTAGATACACCGTAGATAGCAAAAACCTAAACATAAAACACCAATAGGATGACAGCTTTTGCTACAAGAGGCACCGCCGCTCCTCTGGTACTGTACCAGACTGTCCACAAATACTACCGGTAGTGTAAGGTTTTCCATAGAAAATAGCCATATTTGTTGAAATTCACGAAGGTTCCATATCCACGAGATAGCTGGAACACCTATGGGACGTGGCGGAAAGGAATTGGGTCTGATAGTGGTTGCACGATTGACTAGTATGGTATCAGATGAGTGATGGAATGTTTGGTTGAGACGTTAGCTCAAGGAGGGACATGTGGGATGTTTTAGGAATTGGCACAAGGGAAGACCAGAGGTTAGAGATTAAAGTTTACCAGGAGTTGGAATGCATAAGTGTCACACTATGATGGTTAGGAAACGGATGGCAGTATCAAGACTGCGAAGGATCGCAGAAGATGGAGAAGTGGTGTTAGAGGATGAGACACAAGGGATAGAACTAGGGGAAAAAAGTTTCAGGAAACTTCCGAGCCGTTGGATGGTGAGAGAAGATTCGAGATAATACTAGAGGGTGTGTGGACGAAGGGTTCTTTCTGTAAAGTCAAGATTGTGTATATATAGGACACGTCCGGCGACGTAGAGGGAATAAGAATCCCAAGACTCTCACCAAAGATCATAGCCCAAAATCTTTTAATATCAACGACCCGCCAACAGCTCACCTAGTAAAGCAATCCAACAGTCTCCATCTACATGATATTGTGACACAATTGCGTGGATTCTAATTTTTCTAGACCTTTAGAACTCTGTGACTGAGAAATTATCAAGAGGGCTATGGTTGGTATTGTCCTTTAACAAAATTGACGGTAAACAAAGGATCTATGGCAACGCAACCTCGCGACATCGCATTTTCAACACCACCTAAAGATATTCCTCTACATCAAATATTAATTCCTACTATGCATTCTACTCTGTGTTTACATTTTATGTCTCTTTTTTTTTGATTCTCATGATAGTAAGATTAGCGGGGGAGCATTGTACTATTATCATGGCTATAGTTTTTCCTGTTCGTTGAAGTACAAAGGTAGGGAACTGTTAACCTGAAGAGAAGAGGGATATATTTGGCTGGTTAACTTTAAATAACTGTTTCATTACCTCTTACCGGCCCCTGTACGGTTAATTCTGTTGAGGCACCAACATTGGGCTTTGCGCAATTTTGACTATTTTGTGTGGGATTTCGTAAGGCGGGGCACTAATTCTGACTTTAACTTTACAATAATCGAGGGTTAAAGCAGCTAGCAATCCTTTGACGATCTGCGAGCACCTGAGGAAGTATTTGAAGGAATTTCGGACGGCACTATCAATTATTGACTCTTTCTTCAGCCCCAGAATGTATTAAATGTAAAGTGCGGAGTTGACTAGTTTAGGTGGTAACTTATAGTATAAATTATTCTCCTGGTGATTTCTGTTGCCAGCCTCGTACTACACGAGTACAAGAGAGGAAAGGGGGTCACAGACATGTTTGTTGACAACGAAAGGAAAAAACATCCGCTAGTACAAGCACCAGGAAAGATGTCTCCGTACATGGGCTTCCAAGTAAGCTTTTTAGCAGTGGTAGGGGAAGCAAGAACACCGGGGGGGCGTGGCAGTGCGGCAGAGCGCTTCGGTCTTTTCCTATTCAATAGACTCGATGTCTTATCCCTGGTATCCCCGCCCCGTAGGAGGCCATTTTACCGTGTGCTTATCTTGTCGATAGAGTGTTTATTACCTTAGCACTACTAGCCATTTTTTTTAGTCTCCGGAATGGCTCGGTGTAAGGTATCTTGACCGTGGGGTAAGTATTTCCTTGGCAAAGGTGTAAGTTCTTTATCACCGGCAAGAAAAGTTTAAATGACCCATGTGTAAGTTCACCCTTGGTGATCTTCGACTGTAACCTACATTCCGGAGACTAAAAAAAATCGCTAGTAGTAGGTAGGAGGTGTCAGATGAGACGGGAGCGGATAGACGACAGGGATGATGAAGGCAGATAATTTCCCGGGCCGACGGACAAGGATAGAAACTGGCTTTAGTGATTTCATTTTTTTTGTGGAGTCGAAAAGATTGACGGAAGTATTTACGGCTATGTTATTCCTAGATTATTATTACGAAAGCACGCAGGCAAATGGGGTCATATATGGAGAGGAATTGACTGGAAGCGATTGAATTATTAAAGTGGTTTTATCATTACAGAACCGGTTCTCTGATACCCCTAGGATGCCATTGCATAGCATTGTTTACCAGAATACCCTTGCGAATTTCTTTTTTGACAGAACACCCACTACTATGTCCTTTGCTCATAGTGTTCGCTCCTGATATAGGTAGAGCAGATAGGGAATTTCTTTAAGAAGTCAGAAAATGTGCCAGGCGATATTGCGACATTCAAGAGCGCCATGTCGATAATTCGGGAGAATGGCTTGTACAAATGAAGAATATAGAAGGTGGCATGACCAGAGGGGCGGGACGGGGGAGGTGATATTGCGGCCTTGTTTTGCTATGGAAATTCGGCGGTCGGCAAGACATTAATAATGGAAAAAATGATTAATCTCGTGAGAGAAAAGTGAGAATTAGTCCTAACAAGGCGGGATGTTAGCTCTCTGTTGGCAGATAGATTGCACGGTGAAGCTAGAGGATAAAATGCACTCTCTATTGCTCCCGCTTCGATTTCGCACCGCCGCAGGAGCAGGCGACCGCAGGGACTCGAGTAATCGACCGGTGTTCTATGTAGTTGAGAATTCCCTACTTAGAATAGAGAAGGAAAACACAGCAAAAAGAGAGCTGCTCAGCCCCTCTGGGGGCTATAAAAAAACAAAAAATACAGGACCTTACCAGAGGAGGTAACTCTCACGACATAGCATACGGTTCGATTATTCGAGTTTTTGCGGTACTGTGAGTAGGTTGGGTTCCTTGCTGAAGCGGGCGAACTCTTTCAATACCGTGCACTTGGCAGCAATCCCCCCCGGATACCGGCAGCGGGGCGACTACCATCGGAGAAGTGAAACATTTGAAAATAATTACTTCACTTTCGGATCATCATAAAATGGGAGAGGAAAATTCCAAAAATAAACCAAAAAAAGCCCGAATAAGCATAATCAATTAGATCTTTTATTTTCTTTAAAAGGATTCATGTAGGTTGGTCTGGCCTCACTTAAAAGTGGTGAGTTTTGTTGGAGATTAACCATTTTAGGATGCTCGCCACATACAGTCGCACCCCGTTGACCCCGACCTTACTCTCCCGGATTCTTCGTTGGCAGGACGATTTCTCGAGATTTGTGTCAGCTGCATAGAAATACACCTCACTGTCCCGGATTAAGGGGGTTTTCGGACCGGATACAAATTTATATATCTCTAACCCCTGTCCACATACAGGGTATATTCATTGTTCCGGATTTTATCCTACTCCTAGCCTCAAATATCATATCACAGCTGCTGAAAGGCACTATTGATACAGCCTGTGATCCACTAAGGAGGCAACAAAGCTCATATTTCAGCACCTGTGTTAGGCCAAGCTTCTATGGTGCTGTCCTCGTTTTGCTTCCGTATGCAAGGCTTGATGGTGGCATTGCCGGAAGTCTCCGAGTCAGTAATTTTACTTGATTGTTTAAGAGGAAATCCTTCAATTCAAGCTCGGTATTGGATGGTTTCCTTAACATTTCAGGTCTTGTATTTCCCACTTGACCCCGCATCCAAACCTTATATGGAAAGTGATATAATGTAGGGTCGGAACAACCCATTGCCAATTGGGTGAAGCTTGGAAGAACCACCTGGAGGTTATGGGAGGAAGGTCCAGCTGGTTGCCCAGAGGTCATAGCTCACTACCCACGGACCCCAGAGCCACCAGCACATATAGGACCATGGACTTCCACCCGTTGAGATCCTCGAAGCTCGCGCTACAGCTCACGTTTTTTGTTCCCACCCACCGCCCATATGTTTCTCACTGCGCCCTCATTGTCAACTAGGGATTTATCGGTGGCAACGATCTCAAGTGATAAGGGTAGCGACATCTCCCCCAATGCCTCCACCAGTGGACCTACCGAAAAAGGTCGATTGATGGAATGGATTGCCTGGATGGTTTTGGTTTCATATTTCTTTGTACTGATTGGGTTTTCATTCTTGCATATTGTCTACTTTCTCAATATATTTACATGGCTTTTGAAAATTGGTACACAATTATGACTCGTTTTTCATTTTTATCAACCATTTTTATCAACCATTTCACTCTCCAGTGTTCAATATGTGAATGCGGCACAATCTATTCTAGGTGGATAATACTTCGCAAGTACGAGGGGTGTTGCGAGGCACGCTTAGCAAGGAGGCGAAGAAGGAATTGGTAGGAGTTCCGGTTCTTAATTCTTCTAAACCAGGTGGGCAGTGGCACCTTATTTATAAAAAAGTCTGTGTCCATATGTGCAAGAGAATTATAGGAAAAACAATGTAACAAACATAAGTGCGAACATGTTTGACCCTGAAATCCAACCAAGTAAATCCCAAATAATGTGCATGAAAACAAAAGGGTGTGGAGCGATTATTAGAAATATCATGACCAAGAATGGTGCATAAGAGATGCATAAACAACCGTAAATCCTAAACACCTGATTGGAAAGCACATGTTAAATCCTGAGATATTATCCTGAAATAAACAATAAAACACCATAATATATATCTTAGCTGTGGTAATGTAAGCGGTGGACAGGCGAAGCCGAAACACAAACTACGTAAAAGAATACTTGGTAGTGTGTTGAATATACATAGGAAATATACAAAGAATTTCAACATCCAGGATGTTTCATTGTCCCGGATAGTCAACTCCTGATTTGACCATCACGGAAAAGGGGGTGCGACTCTGTATAAGAAATATATGTAGCACAATAATGCTGCATATCCATCTTCGGCTATCCGGCAATAAATATATTTAGGTTTCTAGTGGTTTTCTTAAATATCGACGAAATCTTGCAAGAATAGACAATATCTCGAACGCGAGAAAGACTCATGCTACGGAGAGCAGAACACCTAACCATGCCCTGAGTCAATAGGATTTCACCTCAGTTAAAAGTTGGAGGAGATTCGGGAAAGATGTAGAGTGGAGGAAATGAGATAAGATATTCGGCATGGGCAAGTGAGAGAGGGAGCTCATGATTTGAGGAGGATAAAAGGATTCCTGTTTTCCTTTTGTTCTTTATTTTTTCATCATCCATCAGACTTTCGCTTTTCTCCCCACTCTACCTTCTGTGTGCCGGCTATCAGCCACTTGTTTCTTATTTATTATTTCTCGGATTTGTTCTCTTGTCACCATACCTGTTTGTATCTATAAAACATTTGGTTCTCCGGCCATTAGGGATTGGAACCGCCGTGCACCGATCAATTTGTTGAAAAGAAACAAGTTCCCAGATATTCACAGTATAGGATACTAAGTAAAGGTGCTAGGAACTTTGTTGGCTGGCAGGGTTCTCATTTTATGGACTCTCATAGTGTTAAGTAAGCAGCGATCTACTGAGGCTGATATTCATTCCGTTTTAACACTGGCTCAGCTTTTAGGTGATTTGCTCTGTAACTTACTCCTGTGGTCGCTCGCGGTGTCCTCCCAATTGCCGAAGCCTGTCTTCATCGAGCTTAAACACCGGCTAGATAATTGAGTTGAATGGTGGGTTGGAACAACTCGTTGGCAATTGGGCAAAGCGCGCGAACTCTCTCCCGGGTGTGGGGGGGGAAAAGGTTTACCCGGGAGGCCATACATTAGATTTATCAAAATTCACATAGCCATTAGGAGAGAGCTCCAGTATTTCTGGGTGACCCCTTTTGGAAGTAGTTAGGAGATGTTCTCTCTCATCCATCTTTTGACTCATATAATTGTGGTGTTCGACATTCGACCTTAGGGCGACTTCTTCCGAGAGAGAACAATAACCTCTTCTTGTTGTATCCGCTATAATGTCTCTTCTGTTGATTACCAGCGCTCACCCGGACACAATGCCTACAGACCCCTCTTCTAGAACATGCGAGAAGACTATCGGAGGATTCACCGCAGTTCGGAACTCGGTGAAGTATGCGACATTGTGGGGCCGAAGGAACACCGAAGTAGGGATAGGAAGCCGGGTATGAGGGGTAAGGAAATGATGCAAGAAGGAAGGGAAATGGCGTGATTATGTTCAAGAGACTCCCGGAAGAGTTGACATTGGTTTTTTTATTTAAAGATGGCCATGTGGTCAAAGTTGTAGGAAGGGCGGGTCACGGAATTATAAGTGTGTTTTTGATATACTCGTTCTCTCCCCAAACGCCTTCCAGTCAAACCAGTGCACATTTTCTTTCATCTATTTTGTCATCTTCTTTGTGGTCTCTCAGTTGGCGTGCTCCGTGCTAGCATGCCGATCCCTAGGTGAGGGAGATATCCCAAAGTGAGAAAGTGGGTTGCACTGAATAATTAGGCGGTAGAGTGAGAGGATATATGTCGCCCTTGGGGCGGGTGACGGAAGGGGGTGAGATTTGACTTCCACAACTTCATTCGCTATCATCGAAAACGAAAGCAACCGTAAAGATGGGTGCATATGTAAAACAAAAACAACATATCCTAATCCTTCAATGGATTTCCCCAACCGGCTCCGTATCACCCCAGATGTCTCCTTTTTCCTCCATGCATTCCCCAAATGGCAAAGAAAAAACGTTTCGGGGAAAGCTTCTTCATAAACGACGAAATAACTAATCCAATCCACCACTGCCTCGAATAATCTGCAACACTCCTGAACGATCTGTCGGATTCCCGTGGCTTCTGAAATCGACTACACCCTCCCGCCAAGATTGCTGAGTGGCACAACAAGCTTCTCTGGTAGGCTCTCTAACCCCTATACTCAGGTCTGTAGAGGAGGTAGCTCTTAGATATGGGCTAAGACAGAAACCGCGCACCACCAACTAATAAATAGCGATTACGGTAACTGGTTCCCAATTGTGGGTGAGGTTGGGATATAGTTCACAATTGCCTCAGGAATTCTCGGGCTATCATGCCCCACTTCTCATCTATCGAAAACCTTTTAAAAAGCAATTTATCTGCAATCCATCCACGACTCAGGTATTCTATCAGACAAAGGAAAGGAGAAGGGAGAGAAAGGCTACGGGCGACTAATAAAAGCGGTGAACGCAAGAACCTACGGCTGTAGCCTGTAGGAGGGGAAGATTGAATAGAGCTTGATGAAAACTGCAGAGCATAACCGAACATTCTCACAATAATGAAGCTATAACATTTCTCCTCCCTGGCCAGACACTACTGCACCTTGTAAGCAGAAACTCGTATCCTCACACCGCTAGGTTAGCCATGGAGTCTCGGGCTGGGGTGGTAACATATAACGTATGTATTCGCGTGACAGGGAATTTCCCTTCGCTGGAAGGGATGATGTTCAAAGACAGCTTCGATGAGCGAGGGGCTCGAAAAGGGGGAGGGGAGGAGAAGATCTCTATTGGGTGGTGTCTTCTGGGTCTAAGGGTGTTACATGGGCGGCCGCTTGGTGAAGCTGCAGAAGCTCAACGACCCCCTTGTGGCCATTCCTTACTGCGCACATGAGTGGTGTTCGGCCAGCATGATTTGTATTGTCCGGGTTAACCCGTTTCGTCTTGAGTAGCATTTTAACCACACCTTCATGTCCATCGTAGGCAGCACATGAGAGCGGTGTGTCGCCATCGTTATCCTGCTTATCGGGATTGACCTCTTCTCTCCGCAGTAGCATTTCAACCACATTCTCATGCCCATACTGAGCAGCTAGCAAGAGCGGTGTGCTCCCGTGATGGCTTGGCTTGTCAGGGCTGACTAGTGCCTCAGCGAGTAGTATTTTTACGACTTTTTCGTGTCCATAGCGAGTAGCCTTCAGGAGCGCCGTTTCTCCGCGATTATCTAGCTTGTCGGGATTCACCTTGCCCCGCTCGAGTAGTACTTTTACAACTCCTTCATACCCACTCTGAGCGGCACTCTGGAGTGGTGTTAGGCCGTAATTATTTAGCTTCTCGGGGTCTACCTCGCCCCGCTCGAGTAGTACTTTCAGAACTCCTTCATGGTTACCCCAAGCCGCAATCTGGAGTGGTGTTCGGCCGTAATTATCTGGCCTGTCGGGGTTGACCCCGCCCCGCTCGAGCAGTACTTTCGCAACTCCTTCATGCCCATACTGAGCAGCAATCTGGAGTGGTGTTCGGCCGTAATTATCTGGCCTTTCGGGGCTGACCCCGCCCCGGTCGAGTAGTATTTTCGCAACTCCTCCATGCCCATACTGAGCGGCAATCCAGAGTGGCGTTCGGCCGTCATATTCTGGCCTGTCGGGGTTGACCTCGCGCCGCTCGAGTATTACTTTCGCAACTCCTTCATGCCCACACAGAGCAGCAATCTGGAGTGGTGTCCGGCCGTAATTATCTGGCCTTTCGGGGTTGACCTCGCCCTGCTTGAGTAGGACTTTCATCACTCCTTCATACCCAGCCCAAGCAGCTTGCGAGAGTGGTGTGGTGCCGTAATTATCTGCTTTGTCGGGGTCAACTTTGTCCCCCTCGAGGAGTAGTTTTACTACTTCTTCATGCCCACCCCGAGCGGCATGCGAGAGCGCTGTGTCGCCGTCACAATCTGCCTTGTTGGGGTTGACTTCTGCCTGTCGGAGCAGTATTTTCACCACCTCCGGATATCCTCTCTTGGCCGCCCATGCAAGCGGAGTGTCCCCCCAAACGTCTCCTTCGTTAATATCATAACTTTCCATTCCTATCAAAGCAACTACTCCCTCCGCAATCCCGAAGAACGATGCGCAGTGCAATCCATTGAATTGTAAACTCTTACCCAGCTTCCTGTGATCCAGATACCTTACTTGTTCCAGAAGCGATATGGCAGATATGTGGCTATCATAATCCTGCAAGAGCTCCAGTGTAAGTGATCTTAGGTGGTTCGAGAAGTCCCTTTTCGCATGGATGCCCCAGTATCGGGAGCTATATTTTAGAAAGGGTGTTTCGAGGTTGAGGGGAGAGGGATCGTGGGAAATGGCCTTGACCTTTTCGGATGTCAGATAAGTCAAGCACGTCTCTGCCATTGTTGAGTGGTGGCTTCCGAAAATATCCGGCCGGGCGGAAAGATACTCTTTGAGTGTAAAATGGATAAGTCGCACAGTTGATGCCTCCTTATCCACAGTGATAAGCCCTTGACAGCAGCTCACTAAGGTCGATATTGTGGGGACGTTATGGGGATTAAAATCTGTGGAACCTGGCTCGACTGCGAGGGCATGGCAAAGCTCGTCTACATTCAGCGGCCGCTCTGCATGACAGATCCACATCAAAGCTCCCATCCCGAGTCCGGATTTATCGCCTTCCTGGGCTTTTATCCGCTCAATCGTCGCATCGTAAACATCTCCCAACCCCAGCCCATCTGTTATTTTGCTGAGCCGTTCTCGCCTGCGATGAATCGTGGATTCTTGCAAGATTGATTCAATATTCAAGGAAACGAGTAGAAATCTAGGTATACCTATTAGCTAGTAATATGTGGAATGGGGTTTTGGGTGCCGCCGCCACCCTCTACCCACATTTCAGATATATTTTCGGGAATCTTCTCCAGAATGTCTGCTTCTAGACTCTCGTCCATGGCATCGGGGGTTTCGTCGTGGCTCAATCTAAAACGAAGGTAACTGACGATATCGTCTCTGTCAGGGCTTACAGATATACTTGTCACTCGTCCAGCCAGGTGCTTTTCAATTTCAGCCCGGATATGGGGTCTTCCAGTAACAAATACGCGGGCACCAGGGGACTTCCCGAGGATTTCCTTCAACGAATCAAAAAGCCTAAATCGCTGCGCAGTCGTACATTCGTCAAGGGCATCAATACACATATATGCGCGCTGCGAAGACGTGACGAGTTGAATTATCTTCACGAGATCAGCTAGTTGCGGCCTCCGCCCATTAACAGCCTCTTTCTGCTCTCGCAAGGCCTGCCATATCCCCTCAGGAATCCTCCCCGTTCCGCTAACCATCTGCTTTAGCGAGGAGCCCAGCATATTGGTGGCAGACTGCTCCTTTCGCGCCGCGAAGTCGAAGTAAAAGCATGTAACTGGCGTGTTTTGTCCTCGAGTCCGATTGCACAGCGTGTCCACGACTAGCGAACTGTTATTATGGCTCGTTAGTACGGGTTCAGCTTTCTTCCCGGAGAATGACCCTTGTCACCTAATGAATGTCTTGCCGACACCCGGATCCCCATAACAGAACAGAACTCCTTTATCACCCTCGCCTTCCCCACCCAGCCCGCACCATCTTTCGAAATCCTCAGTTTGTATAAGCCATTCCCCAACATCCTTCACACGGCGCTCTTGAATGTCCGAATGGCGCAAGCCTGGATCCAAGGGTGATAGCCAGGTTAGGAGTTGAGACCGATCATCGGATATAGTAAGGTTGTTCTGCACAAGAATAGAGTTTGTATTGAGGCAGTTGGTATTACCCTTGATAGTATATTGAGACATCTTCGACTGTTTATTGCTTACTCTGTTGAGAATGAGGAGTTGCTGAGCGTCTCTAGCTGGTGATATTCCTGGCAGCGGAAAAGTGCGGGGCCTTGTTAAACCAAAGCGGGGGTGTACTAGCGGTTTTTTTTAATATCCGGACACCTTGGCGCTGATTTGTATGTGTCTTGGCGCCGGGGTGTCCGGGTACTTGAAGAATCCGCTAGTACTGGTGTCACACCAACTTCGCTTTGTGGGTGCACAGCCACTATGGTTCCTAACCGAACACCACTTGAGCCACCAGGAAAGTAGACTAGAAGTCAAAAAATTAATATTAATATTGTTCTTGTGGCTATTGGATAGGGACTGCTGGGCGAGGAGCCCCATGCGAAGGCTCCTACTCACTGCAAGACTAGTCTAGAGAGCGAGACAAGCACAATGTCGCTAGCAAAATCATCTCGTGTCTCTAGAAAATTACGCCTATTAAGTTAGGGCACCGAACGAGCTGCTTTTAAAATTGGAGTGACAAAACTAGATGGTGGCATGTCCGCTGGTATCATTATGTGATAGAGGCTGTGCAAAAGTGCTTACCGAAGTTTCTACCACCCTAAATTCTTCTCAAAACGCCGGAAGTGCGTTTGTCAATTCCACCGGACTCTAGACGGCGCCCTGTTGAAAGCAAACACCATCTACTCACCCAGACACCCCCGACTGTTGAGCCGTCTCCAACTGCTAAATGGTCATAAGCGCTGCGAGAATGTCCTGTGACAACGGAAACAACCGCAATTCCCTGCTATTACACTCAACCATCACAATACCGCATTACTTGGTTTTATTCGCCTGCAGCTTGTGTTGGATTTTTGACTGCTCATCACGTGCATATATTCCCATGCGGGCAGGATCCGAAACGCAACTACTATTATCCGTTACGTACCATTACTCTAACATTGTTCCACCACTGTTAGCTCATACAACCTTCGACTACGATTCCGCTTAGTTAATTCAACAACATCAAACAACAATGATACGGCACTGGAACGGGAACACTCACGATACCCGAACCTTATCCTCGGCTTCACACCCAACCGGAGGCTGGCCGCACTACCATTACCTCAGAAATTCTGCTGGAACCTCGGACCAGATTCATAAAGGTGCATGCCGAAAATACTAAGTGGGAGAAAGCGAGTAGCAGGATTGTGCATCCGCAGGAAGCATGACACGGAGGATGGCTAGGATATAAGGAAGGCTGTTTTTCCCATTATTTGTTCACTATTAGTTCATCGCACTTCGTTCCTGTCTGTCTCTGTTTTATCTTATTCTTCACTTCCGTTCGATTGCATTTCGCTTGTTCTTTCTTTTGATAAGTTCTTCGAGTTCTTCGTCACACTCTTTTATATCTGCTATATACAATCAACTTGCGTCAAATCCGTATCTGAACTCTAAATCCGCTGTGCGAGAACCTTGTTGTTAAAAGCTAGTACGTTGAAATAAAGTAGGGGCTGAAGGAAGCCATTCAATACAGTCACGAAGAGTCCCTAATAAGCCAGGTTTTAGCCATAAAGTTTTAAGCGAAGGCGTTTTGTTGCGAATTTGAGACAGATTACAAAGAAAACTCTTATTTCAACTTAACAGCGGTGGGCGAAAATAACTAGGTAATGCTGTACCACAACAGCTCAAGCCAATACCACAGTAAAAATGAAAGGTCCAATTACAAGATTCCATGCTCCCTGAGAAGGAGGGAGATATACCCTTTAGTATTAATAGTCATTATAGTTGTGGTTGGAATTGTAGTCGCCATTGTAGATATCATGATGGTTGAATTTTGCGGGAATCGTGGTTGCACTGGTCATCTCAGGACCTATTTCTCACTGCTAGTATAGGTATAGGATCTCCTCTGTCTGGTTGCGACGAAATTTGCCATGCACGACACTATCCTGTCGGCAACATTATGCTGTGACGTTCCTCAAGTCACGAGTCAACGGAGACAACCACTATCCCCTGCAACCCCCAGCGCTTCGATTCTCGTAGCTACACCATTTTATTTCTTCTCTGCCACGGGAGATGTCCGAGGTCTCCAAATAACTCCAAATAAGAGGGAAGAAACTTGATTCATATTTTTAGTAGTTGGGGTTTGTGGGGGATCGTGACCCTGGACGTAACCCAGCTGTGAGTGCCGGTCGGTCCTCGCCTATCGCGTGAGTCGTCTCCTAATTTTCAATTCTATCCCACATGACTTGGCATTCCCGATAACTCCGAGGCAGCGATGATAGAATAGACCTTGCGAGACCTACGAACCACTACAGCTTTGATAACTAGCACTACAAAGTAGGCATTTAGCAGAAACAACAACACCTCGGAAGTACTTGGCCGTTTAAAAAGTCTCCGGACACTTTTGGGCCAAGACGCGTATAAATAAATTAAAAGCGTCAGGAGAGTTTTTAAATGGCCAAGTAATACCATCGTAGGTTTTGGGTTTAGGTATCGTAGTAAGCTTTCCTACTTAATAAGATTATAGCTGAAGTTCTCCCACTACATTCCTTGCTACTTCATACCTCGACAAAACAAAACCTCCACAAGTAGGGGTCATGGAGTTACCCCTCAAAAGCTGAGAATCCCGGGTAAATTAGCACACACCTTATTCCAAGCGACGAGCGGTGATTCCTTCAGTAAAAAGAATCCCGAATCCTGATAGTCTTCACAAGCGACTCACAGGGAATCCCCCAAACATTATTTAGCCAACATTCCACCCCAAGGCGCGTGTTCCACACTAATACCGGTAGTTTTCTTAGGTTCCCCAATGAGTTTTTGCGCTCTCGGTTGGTTGGTCAACCATACTCAAGTAAGAAACCCTTCCAAGGATGCAAAAAAACGGCAGGGCCAGCGCGGCTAAATTAGATCGCGGCAGAAAAACTTTACCGAGCCTGTCCAAAGATTAGAGAGCCATCATCAACTGATTGAAGGTCATCCACCGTTCTCACTGTGAAACTAAGTTAGTGATGAACAGAGATCAATTACGCGAAATTTATAACCCTAACCCCCTCCAATTTACATTTTCGCCCGCCAAATACACCTCACAGTTAGGCGGCGAGTTTCATCGCGAGTAGAGTTAAGACTGCACGGTGGCCCCTTACCGTAGTACTCCCCACTTTGGGTCTCTCGAACTTTGAAAATCGTCCCTGCAACTGAGCTCACGAAATACTAGCCGACTCCGAATTCACCCCAAGGGGGAAGGGTAGCTCTTCCGTGGACTCACAAATTAGAGATTTAATCCAATTCTTACCGCAGTCTATCACATTCTACAGCGGGCTAGGGCTAGCATAACCGACAGTCGTGGGAAAAACCGGAGTTTACACTCGCCTTTCGGCAGCCACAACCACCGACCAACTTTTGCTTTCTAAGCGAGAAAGACTGCGCTTGTTCCTATGAAAGTTATCACAATACATGTTTTTATTCTCTCCGAAGTGGTTAAACCTCTTCTGCCATTATCAGGGGAATGCATCTCGTCGCTGAAGAGTAATGGGTTGGGAAGGCGGGGGTGTGATGTGTTATCATACTTCGCGGTGTGCCAAGCCAAGTGGCGGATTCCTTTGTTTTTTTCCCACGACTTGGTGTCTCTAAAATCCATGGCTGAGAAGGGGTAAGGGACCGGGATTCTGCGTGGGAGAAGCGATCTTTATCAACTGATTTCTTTCCGGGACTTTTGCTCGTTTCCCGAGCTTGAATATGTTGCTAACTAACGACTACTGGATTAGGGAAGACTTCTAAATGGATAACACGTGCATCCGTCCGAGTCCCTGTGGGCTCACACAGACCAACCCTTCGGTGCTGCCCCATATGCGCCCTCTCGCAACACTTCTAATACTGCAATGTTCCACTACCGCGATTATCATACCATAGAACCACGGGTCTTTCTGATTCTTTCTGACAGAACTAAATTCTCGAGTCTCTCTCTCCGGAGATTTCCATTATTATTTTTTGGTAATATCAAGTTAATTGTGGGGCGGGAGAGCTCAATAGTTGACATGGAACGCGCTTTAGCTTTGGCACCCTCCACACTTTCAACACTAATATCTACAGCACTGGTAGCTAGCGGGTAACTTATCTCTCAAGCACCACGCTAGGCTGTTTGTAGCGTCGTCTCGTTAGGAGTAATTTAATACCATACTATAATATTATGTGTAATGTTTCTACAATTTTCCACGATCGCCGTAAAGACTAGTGCGCAACCGTGGGCTCATTGTCTTTTTCTCAGGGATCAACGTGTTTGCTCTTTGTCAATAGCCGAGTAGGACGGGTGGGGGGGGTAGAGGGAGGGCAGAACGGAAAATAAACCCCGGGGGATAGTTTACGGGTGGGGGAAGGGAGGTACAATGGGGGGAGGGAAGGAGGCTATAGTCTAACTAAACCTTGTCACAATAACTACATATTTCACGATGCCGATTGGACTCTACTACACTTTGTGAATAGAAATTTATAAATTATTATATGGTTAAGCTGGATAGGGAACTTCAGACTGGTGTAATAATATATATATTCATTTCCTATCTTATAGGATCGCCTTCGCCGAAGAAGGGAGTTGTCCAAGGGCAACTCTCATTTAGAACACTAACATCGAGGGGTGAATGGGCGGTGATTTCCACGAGGTGGTAGCGAGGGGTCCTCAAAGAGCCCTGTGGGATACCGTTTGGTGAGGCTGCAGCAACGCCATCACCCTCCTATGGCCATACTTAGCTGCCAACATGAGAGGTGTTTGGCCGTTGCTATCAAGCCTATAAGGGTCCACCTCTTTCCGCCCAAGCAGTATTTTCACCACTCCGGCATGTCCCTCCCGAGCGGCAGAGGCGAGTGGCGTTCGGCCAGCCCTATTCGGCTTGTCAGGGCTAACCACTTCCTGCTCGAGCAGTATCTTTACCATCTCCTCATATCCTTTGCATGCAGCGATCGAGAGAGTTGTGTCCCCATCATTATCCGGTTTATCAGGGTTGACCTCCTTTCGCCCAAGCAGTATTTTCATCACTTCTTCATTTCCATCCAAAACAGCACAAGAAAGCGGTGTTAGGCCGTCACTATCTGCCCTGTTCGGGTCGACCTCTTCCTGACAGAGTAATCTTTTCACTACCCCCACATGCCCCTCCGACACCGCATGTAAGAGCGGTGTCCACCCGTCACTATCTGCCCTGTTGGGGTCGACCTCTTCCCGACAGAGTAATATTTTCACTACCTCCACATGCCCCTCCGACACCGCATGTATGAGCGGTGTCCATCCGTCACTATCTGCCCCGTTCGGGTCGACCTCTTCCCGACAGAGTAATATTTTCACTACCTCCACATGCCCCTCCGACGCCGCATGTAAGAGCGGTGTCCACCCGTCACTATCTGCCCTGTTGGGGTCGACCTCTTCCCGACAGAGTAATCTTTTCACTACCCCCACATGCCCCTCCGACACCGCATGTAAGAGCGGTGTCCACCCGTCATCATCTGCCTGGTTGGGGTTGACTTCGGCCCTTCCGAGGAATATTTCTACAACTCCCTCATGTCCATTGTAAGAAGCATGCAAGAGCGGAGTTTGGCCTTCACTATCTGGCTTGTTAGGGCTAACCTCTTTCCGCCCGAGCAGCATTTTGACGAGTTCGCTGTGCCCGTTATTTGCCGCCCATGCAAGTGGAGTGACCCCCGCCGAATCGCCTTCGTTGATATCATAACATTCCATCTCTAGCAGAGCAGCTACAATATCGACAATTCCGAAAAACGATGCGCAGTGCAGTCCATTGAACTCGAGGCTAGTACTTGGATCGGGACCGAAACACTGAGGACCTAGGTCCTCCACCTGTGCTAACAGCAGTTTTGCGGATACGTGGAAATCATATTCCTGAAGGAGATTTAGTGCAAGGGATTTTGCGCGGGCCGAGAGATCCCTTTTCGCATGGACTCCCCAGTAGACAGAAGAATAGTTTAAGAAGGGATTAATTAAGATGTCGGTAGAGGTATCGACTGAAAGGGCCCTAATCTGCCCCGAATTTAGATAAGTGAGACAGATCTCTGCCATCGACGCGTGGGGTCCAGAGAAAATATCGGGACGAGAGGAAAGATACTCTTTGAGAGTGAAATGGGTTAGCCGTACGGTTGATGCCTTCAGGTCGAGACTGATGAGACCTTGACAGCAGCTTACCACTGTCGAGATCGAAGGAGCGTTTTCAGCCTTGAAATGAGTAGAACCAAGCTCCACTGCCAGGGCGTGGCAGAGCTCTGCCGCCTTCAACGGCCGTTCCGCGTGACTGATCCACATCAAAGCATCCATCGCAACTCTGGATTTACCCGCACCCTGCGCTTTTATCCTTTTAATCATGGTGCCGTAAGCATCCTCCAACTCCAATCCATCTATTATTTTGCTGAGCCTTTCTCGTTTCCGATACATCGTCGATTCTTGTAAGATTTCCTCGACATTTAAAGAAACGAGTTGAAACCTAAATATATCCATTAGCCGATAGTCTGGGGTAGAGCTCTGAGCATCTTCGTCCCTACGCACATTTCAGATAACCTTTGGGGAATCTTGTGTAGAATTTCTGACTCTAGACTATCGTCTATGGAATCCCGGGTTTCGTACTCTCCTAGCCTAGCACCAATGTATCTGATGATATCACTTTTAGTAGGAGCTATCGATAGACAAACCACTCGTTCAGCAAGAGCCCTTTCGACCTCGGCTTTGATATGGAACCTTCCAGATATAAATATTCTTGTAGCTGGGGACCTGTCCAGGATTTGTTTGAGAGAGCCAAGGACCCTGACCTGCTGTAGTTCGGCGCATTCGTCTAGGCCGTCGATGCACATAAATGTGGGCTGTGAGGATGTGACAACCTGCAACATCTTCACGATATCAGCCAGCTGCGGTGCGCGTCCTCCAATGACATTCTTCTGCTCTTTGAAAGTCATGAATATTTCGTCCGGAATCCTCTCCATTCCGTTAACTATCTGTTTCAGCAAGCAGCCTAGCATGCTAGCTGCGGACTGCTCTTTTGTAGCCGCCCAGTCAAAGTAGAAACATGTAACGGCGGTGTTTTGTCTTCTGGCTTGATCGCACAACCAGTCCACTACTAGCGAACTGTCCTCCCAGTTTGTTAGCCCAGCCCCACCCCATTCTCTCCCGGGAGAATAATCCTACTTACCTAATAAATGTCTTTCCGACCCCTGGATCTCCGTAGAAAAATAGAATGGGTTTAGAACCTTCACCTTCCCCACACAATCCGCACCACTGCTTAAATTCCTCAGTTTGAACAACCCATTCCCCGACATTGTTCACACGGCGCTCCTGAATGTTGCGATGCTGGAACCTTGGCTCTAAGGGTGATAGCCAAGATAAGAGTTGAGAGCGATCATCGGCAACTCCACAGTTTTCTCCCGTGTTAGAAGAAGAGGTCATAAAATTGAAGTAATTGTTACCAACACTGATAGTATATTGGGCCATGTCTCACGTTCTATTGCTTGCACTGTCGAAGATGAGGAGTTGAATGGCATGGTGGGTTGGGGGTATTTGTAGAAGTTAAAGAAGCGAGAGGTGTTCTTGTGTCCAAGCGACGTTGCAGAAACCGCCATGTTGTGGGGAAGCAGTCCCCAGCCAAGCTACCCGGAAGGAGTAAAAACTACGTAATTCCCGCTGTTGCTGTACTAATCTGAGTAGCCTGCGGATGTCTTGGAGAGCATGGGTTGGTTGGGAGGGGAAATACGCTGAGCTTGTGTTGAACGGTGGGCGGAGGTGTATCACGTGTATCATGACTTACTACAGGGGTGTTGCTAAGTTTTGTATGTTCCATAAGCGAGGTTTGCTGCCGAGCTGTACCTCCGTAGTGCGTATCTCCTGGGCTGCTGAGACATTGCGAAATTTTGTGCCGCCCCTGTCAGTGTCTGAGACACAGGTTAATAAGCGGCTCTTGGTTAGTTACTACAAATTGGCAGATGTGCAAACTTCAGACCATAGTCAATATCAGCTATGTGATCGTACATACGCACATCATCGGTGGAGAGTACTGGAGCATCACTTTAGTCATCTCCGTCTTAGATACTCACAGGGGTGGCACAAAATTTTGCAATGTCTCAGCGGTCCGGGAGATACGGGGACGGTCTTTCTTTTCGTTCTTTCTTCGCAACGAGGGCGGATGGTTTTTCAAGGCAACGGGCGAAGGAATTTTTTTCCGGGAGAGTGCGCAATAAAAAGAAGCCTTAAGAGGAGGATCACCTGTGCCTAGATAGTCGGACAACCGGACAAGGTTGGGCTTTCTTTTTCGCTTAGATTTCTCTTCCACTCCGTGGGTTCTTGGGTGAAAGGTTTGTCGGTTAGCTTGGGAGAGTTGAATTGACCGTGGCTTGTGTGGTTTCTCTTTCCAGACGGGATTTCTTGACAATTGTTGGCGTAGTTCTTGTGCTTCTGAAAGTAGACACTATGTGGAATTTCTTCGCTTTCAATACTATCCTTCTGTAGAGGCCCTCCGTGAACACTACTTGGTACCGGTAGTACAGCGTTCTTAGCGAAAGTATGGTAATGCGGCACTTGTTTCAACGCAATAGGCACCAAGCTAGAGAAATGACAACCACCATTGACCCGAATTAACTGAAGGTGCCTATAGGCCCGCTGGTTAGCATTCAAAATACATCGCTTTAAGGGTACCCCAGCCCCCTCCCCGCTTTCAAGCTTATCCCCTTTGATTCTTGCCCCGCCCCCCCCCCCCGGCCATTGCTCCTTATTTAATCACACAACGAGTGATACACAACCAACTCAATGACGTCTTATAAATTCACCTCCAGAGCAGTCAGCACAGTCCTATCCTACCACCATTCCCTCGTATTTTTCTTCAGTAGGGATTGAATTAAATCTCCAAGCTAATAACTGGGAATTATGGGATTTTTACTGTTATTTTGTCAACTATCTACCATTAATCACCCCCGTATTGATATCTTATATGTAGTCACGACCCCACTGCACGCACTCGACCCACCGCAACAGTCGCTCCTTTTCTACAATTAATTCAATTAATTAATTCTCTATTTCTGTTATTTTCCAATATTTCTTTCTGATAAAGAGAAATTGTTCCTCCACATCGTTGAAAATAGTGCTGCTCGCCATACTCTCACGATACTTCCTTTGTTCAGAGAGCTTCCGGGAGCGCGGTTGTTTGTTGCTTCAGATATGCGCTGAGGATTCGGGCATAACTTATGCCTCCGTCATCGGGCATAGGTTTGTGTTCGGAGATGTGCTGAGGATTTAGGCATGGGTTTGTCTTCGAAGACTCGCTTTGGCTTCGGGTATACGGTTCGGCTTTGAGCGCTTGGTTTGTACGTTCGTGAAAGCATTGCGAATGCAGGAATGCGCGATAGTTTTGGGATCGTGCGGCTTTCGGGAAAGCCGGGAGAAAAGCGAGAGGCTGTGGTTGTTAAGTTAGTGAAGAGTTTTCCCCGCACCTTGGTGCGATGGTTTTAAGTGTGAGTTCCTTGGCGTTTTTCCTTTCGTTTCACCATTCGTCACTCGTCTTGCAGGCCCGCCCACGCTAGATACTACCGAATTTGACACCGCCGGCCCGGCCTCACTAAAGCCTGGCTTACCTAGTCCGTTTGGAACACTGGGTGTTTCCACATCCTATTCCGCTTAGAATAGGGTAATAGGTTTGGGTTTTTGTTGGTACTCATTGTCGGAAGGCATTAGGTATCCGGTATTTGGTTTCATGAGGTTGCTCCCATACCCCTTCTCGTCAGACATACAGGAGTCGGCGCGTTGGCAGGGAATAGGCTTTAAGGATCACAGAGGATCATGGGACGCCAACAATTGTACTATGATAGATTGGTTGAGATCGCTAAGTTTTAGGTTTTGTCGGCTTAGTGTGTTGCTTTTGAGTTTGTTGAGTCCTGGCCTACTCTTAGCTAGTGGAGAGAGTAGCAAACCAGTCCACCATTCCTCCACGATTCCCTGAGCTTAGGGCCTAGCTATCACGAATTGCACTGTTCTTTCCTTTTTTCTTGCTTTCTTTAGACTCCATCATGATCATCTAGAGTATGCGGTGCGCTATTGTAGTTCGGGTCGAATATAGTTTACTATTGCTTTAGGAACCTTGGTGCTACCGCACACCGCTTCTCCTCTATCGACAAAAAATATCCCATATACAGCTTATCTACGGCTTAGAGAATTCTATCACGGGGAGAAGAGGGCAGGGTGGGGGGGGAGAAATAAGGCGGAAAATGAAAGGGGGCGGGGCAAATCAGGCGCGGACAAGAATTTGAGACCAAAGGAAAATGAAATTAGATATAATGAAAACCAAAGGCTATGAACTGAACTTTCCTACAATAATGCAACAATCTCCGCCCTACTGACTAGATCCTTCGGTACCCTTTAGGAAAAAAACTCGTACCCTTCTACGACTAAATTAGAGACAGGGTTTCAGACGGATGTAGTAACCACTATTATAAATGCTTCTCACCGCTCGGGATGTAGTTCTCTTGGGAAAGATGACCGAGGTGGGGCACAAGAGAGTGCTCCGAAAGAGCAGGAATGATGATTTCTAAGTAATCGTGTCTCCCATGCCCGCGAGCGCGCCGTGGGTTACCGCTTCGTCAGGCTGTAGTAGCTCAATGATTCCCTGATGGCCATTCCTAGCAGCGTGCATGAGTGGTGTTTGGCCGTCATTGCCAGGCTTGTTGGGGTTGACCTCCTTCTAGTTCAGTAGTACTTCTACAACTGCAGTATGTCCCTTCTGAGAGGCAATCGAGAGCGGTGTTTGGCCGGCGTAATTTGGCTTGTTGGGGTTAATCCCTCCGCGCTCAAGGAGTATTCTTACCACACCCGCACATCCACCGTAGGCAGCGCATGCGAGTGCTGTCTCGCCATCCTTATCTATTCGCTCGGAATTGACCTCTTCTCTCCTAAGTAGCATTTTGACCACATCCTCATGCCCATACTCGGCAGCAAGGGAGAGCGGTGTACTGCCGTGATTGTTCTGCTTGTCTGGGTTGACCTCCCCCCGCGCGAGTAGTATTTTTACGACTTCTATATGTCCACCCTGAGCAGCATTCAGGAGCGGTGATTCACCGCTATTATCTGGCTTGTCGGAGCTAACCTCGTCCCGCGCGAGTAGGTCTTTCACCACTTCTTCATGTCCACCCTGGGCGCTGCCATGGAGGGGTGTTCGGCCGTCATTATCTGGCTGGCCGGGGTCAACCTCGTCTCGTAGGAGTAGTACTTTCACCACTCTTTCATGCCCACACCAAGCGGCACCATGTAGCGGTGTTCGGCCGCGATTATCTGGCTTCGTGGGGTTAACCACCCCCCGCGCGAGTAGGACTTTCACCACTCCTTCATGTCCACCCCAAGCGGCATTCTGGAGGGGTGTTCGGCCGTCCTTATCTGGCTTGTCGGGGCTAACCTCGTCCCGCGCGAGTAGAGCTTTCACAACTCCTTCATATCCCCCCCAAGCCCCACCATGTAGAGGTGTTCGAATGTCATTATCTGGCTTGTCAAGGCTAACCTCGTTCCGCTCGAGTGCTAGTTTCACCACTCTACCATATCCACCCCAAGCGGCACCATGGAGAGGTGTTCGACCGTCCCTATCTGGCTTGTCGGGGCTAACCTCGTCCCGCGCGAGTAGAGCTTCCACCACTCCTTCATGTCCACTCCAAGCGGCCCAATGGAGAGGTGTCTGGTCGAGGTTATCTGGCCTGTCGGGATTAACTTCGCCTTGCTGGAGTAGAACTTTCACCACCCCTTCATATCCACCCCAAGCGGCACCATGGAGCGGCGTTCGGCCATCATTGTCTGGCTTGTTGGGGTTAACCTCGCCCCGCGCGAGTAGTACTTTCACCACTCCTTCATGCCCACCCCAAGCGGCATGCGAGAGCGGTGTGTTGCCGTCATTATCTGCCTTGTGGAGGTTGACTCCTGCTTGTCGCAGTAGTACCTTAGCCGCTCCCTCACTTCCGTTCCAAGCAGCCCATGCAAGGGGAGTGAATCCGATAAAATCTCCCTGGTTGATATCATAGCATTGCATCTCTATCAATGCAGCTACTATCTCGACGATTCCGAAGAACGATGCGCAGTGTAGTCCGCTGAATTGGGAGCTCACGCCTTGCCACTCGAGACGAATAGCCCCTGCCTGTGCTAGAAGCGATTTGGAAGATATGTGGCTATCATAATCTTGAAGCAGCTCCAGCGCAAGTATTCTTGCATGGTGTGAGAGGTCCCTTTTGGCGTGGACTCCCCAGTATAGGGAACAATATCCAAGGAAGGGTGTGTCAAGGATGTGAGGTGGGGGATCTGGGGGAAGGACCTTGACCTGTTCGGAATTCAGATATGTCAAGCAGATCTCTGCCATCGTCGAGTGAGGTCTACAGAAAAGATCGGGATGTGCGAAAAGATACTCCTTCAGACTAAAGTTGATAAGTCGCACAGTTGATACCTCCTTATCCACAGTAATGAGGCCCAGACAACAGCTCACTAAGGTCGATATCGAAGGGATGTTCTCGACATTGAAATTGGTGGAGCCTATCTGGACTGCCAAGGCGTGGCAGAGCTCATCCGCGCTCAGCGGCCGTTCCGCATAGCTTATCCACATTAAAGCTTCCACCCCGAGCTGTGATTTATCGCCACCCTGAGCTTTTATCCGTTGTATCGTCGCGCCATAGGCACCTCCCAACCCTAATCCATCTGCTATTTTGCTGAGCCGTTCTCGTCTCCGATATATCGTCGATTCTTGTAGAATCGCTTCGATGTTCAGGGAAACGAGTAGAAACCTAGACGCAACTATTAGTGGATAATGTAGAACGGGATCCCCGGCACAATTTCCCCTACTCACATTTCTGATATATACTCGGGAATCTTCTCCAAAATTTCTGCCTCTAGGATCTCATCCATGGCATCGGGGGTTTCGTCCTCGCCCAATCTGAAACGAAGGAAACTGATGATATCGTCCCTGGTAGGGCCTACAGGTACACGGGTCACTCGTCCAGCCAGGCGATTTTCAATCTCGGCCGTGATATGGGGTCTTCCGGTCATACATATTCGAGCGCTCGGGGATTTCTCCAGGATTTCTTTCAATGAATCATAAAGCCTCGATCGCTGCCCAGCGCTGCATTCATCAAGGGCGTCAATACACACATATGTGCGCTGCGAAGACATGGTGAGTTGCAGCATCTTCACAATGTCTCCGAGTTGCGGTCTGCGCCCACCAGCCGCCTCTTTCTGCTCTCTTAAGGTCCGCCGTATTTCTTCCGGAACCTCTCCTGTTCCACCGGTTACCTGTCTTAGCAAAGAGCCAAGCACATTTGTCGCAGACTGCTGCTTTCGTGCCGCGAAGTCGAAGTAAAAGCACGTAACAGCCGCGTTCTGTCCCCTGGTCTGATCGTACAGCCTATCCACCACGAGTGAACTATCATCGCCACTCTTTAGTAAGGGTTGACTTCTCCCTCTGGAGGATAGCCTTTGTTACCTGATGAATGTCTTACCGACACCTGGATCTCCATAACAAAATAGAACCGCCTTATCACCTTTGCCTTCCCCAGTCGATCCGCACCACCTCCGAAATTCTTCCGTTTGTATGAGCGATTCCCCAACATCCTTGATACGGCGCTCTTGAATGTCCCAATGTCGTGAGTTGGGGTCCAGGGGGGATAACCAGGTTAGGAGTTGAGACCGATCATCGGTAATAGTAAGGTAGTTCTATACATTAATAGAGTTTGTAGTATTGAGGCAGTTGGTATTATCCTTGATGTTATATCGAGGCATCTCAGATTGTTTATTGCTTGCACTGCTGAAGAGCTAGTGTTGTTGAGGATCGTTGATGCCCGTGGCATTGGAAGAAAAGAGGGGCCTCGTTAAACAAAAGTGGGGTTTACAGGGGTGCTTGCGCAGCCACAAGAACTTCCGGTTAAGCTATCCGAAAGGAATGGAACCATGTCTTGTGCTCGTACAAGGGTCAGGGATAAAATAGTGGTACGGAGCAGGGATATCGATGTTGATTTGGGTCAAAATTAGCGGTACACAGCAACCAGCTCGTCCAGAAATGCAAGCGTTCAATTGCTTAATATGAGCCTAGAGGGAATTGTTTTTTTAATTGAGGTACTGTGGCGTATGAAATCCTGTTTACGACTTTAGCGCGTTTGATATAGATAGTTTTCATATCAGCACGTAGATAAGTATTGCGTTGTGCGGACGAGATGAGGCTAGCTTGAGATTACGTATTTAGAGCAAGGGTGCGAAGGTTTATAAGGTGGTGTAGTTAAGTAGAGAAAACAGCACGCTTCATGTTGCCACCTCAAACTTTCATCTTAGCCGCTGTTACGGTCCTTACGGAGGTTTACCACAAAACGGTATTAAAAACCAACAACCCGGGCCAGTGTGTCTACTCTTCAAAGCGCAAGAGGTACGGCAAACAATTGTGACTATCAAGAAATCTCTTCTAGAAACAAAAACCACACAAGTCGCGATCTATTCAAGTCCGCTAAGCTGCCTCACAAACCTCTTATCCAAAGCCAGCCTAGAGAACTACAAAAAGAGAAAAATATCCAACCTCAAAGAAAGCCCAGCCCTACTAGTTGTCCGACTATCTTGATACAGGAGATCCCTCTCTTGTATTTCGCTATCACAAAATTTCCTTCCTCGATTCACAGTCCAAACGGTTCCCCCGTTGTGTTGTGTTGCTATCGTCGCGGCGGGGAGAAGGCTCGAGAGCAGTGAAAGATACTGTATGAACCCTACCTACTCAAGTACAGTACAAGTACAGGCCCCCCTGTCTGCCAAGACTAGGCAACAGCCGCCCTGCAGAAAACCTGACGCCTTCCCAAGCACACTCACATCATCAACCGCCACCTATACTGCCTAACTTATTCCTAAACTAGCTAAAGAACCGAGAAGTAAGTCGAGCCAAATTTTATCCGTAACAGTATTGTTCTCTAAATGGCATGTCTGGTTGCCATAAAAACTCAATAATCAAAACTCAATAGTCATGCTAGAATGGATGTTCCTGAAATGCTGATGCAACTAGTACCCCACAAACTCTCCTTTTGGAAGCGAGCACAAAACTACAATAACCCACCAGAATCAACTTTCTGAATTAATTTTTTTAAAAAAAACTAAGTATTGTAATACGGGTGCCACTATGTCTCCCATAATTATTGCTCCGGTATTTTTGAGTGATTTTTTTTAAAATTGATTTTTGTGGCCCCCAGACACACTTCTAGGAGGTCGAAAATGTCGAATTATGACTGGCGAATATTGCGGTTGGCAGCTGAAGCTCTCGTTTTGTGATTATCCGGGTTTGAAAAACCTGGGGCCGACCAGATGCACCCTAAGTCGCACAACCTGTATTCCTACAACCTCACCATTGGGGAAACTATAGTACATTTATTCACTATTTTACCATGAAGAACTCCAAATCTCTATAAACTATTGAAAATCACCTGCGATCAGTCCATACGAAAGAACCTTTTCCTTATACCTTTTCTATTGTGTCATTCATTAGTTAATTTCGTTTGTCAGTGATTGCCAATCAAAGAGGACGCATGGGGATACTTGTTTGTATCCCCTATATAAGGATTCACATATATGGCCGGAAATGTTCGGAACGTAGAGCGGAGGAACAAGCGGAACACGCAACGCAGCTAGGACCGGAACTCCTTTGTTTATCTCCGGAATATTTCCGCACGATGAAAAGTTAGAGGTACTGTGGGGCTGAAACCGGGCCTACTCATTTTTACTAAATTTATTCCTGTATTTTATGTTCATAGCCGGCAGTTTACATAGCTAGCTAGTTAGATAGATAGGTTGATGTGGCTGTGGAGTGGGGGAGTGATTACTAAGGAGGGGCAAGGATCGTGGGTTTAAAAGGAGGAGTCAACGGGAACAGGAAAAACAAGGGACAACGACATGTTCATAGGCGACTCCGCTCTTGTGTTTGATCGATAGGGTTTCTTCCCTCCCTACGGGTTCTTTTATCATCGTCATCGATTTCTTTAACTCTACCCTGTGTGCGAGCGGCGATTGCCCACCATCCGTACTGTTTCGTTTCCTGACCGTGATATCATTTCCCTGTTTCCTTCCGTCTCGTTCTTTTCTTTGCTTTGGGGTTAGTATCGCTCACAGGAGAATACTACCTCCTCGGACGAAAATTATGGTTTCAGTACCCTTTGAATTGTCTATATAAACCCTCTCTTCCACCATAGCTAGATAAGATAAGCAAAACACCCATCCGATCAATATGCACACCTTTCCTCCTTAACTTCATTGTCCTCCTTCATCTAGCCAGCCCGTCATTCCTCTATCCAGATCTCATAACAACACCCACCGTCAGCGGCCCACGGGGGCGGCGGGCTGCCAGAATTGTCTTGCTTGTCTGGGCTGACCTCGCCCCACGCGAGCAGTGTTTTGCCATAATGATTCAGCTTGTCGGGGTTAACCTCATCTCCTTCGGGTAGTAGTTTCACTACTTCTCCATACCCACCCGAAGCTGCAAGGGAGAGCGGTGTGGCGTCAACATTATCTGACTCGTCGGGGTTGATCTCTGCCCGTGGGAGCGGTATCTTCACCACTCCCTCATGTCAATTCTTAACAGCCCATGCAAGCGGAGTGTTCCCCCAAACACCTGCCTCGTTGATATCAGAGCTTCCCATCTGCATCAAAGTAGCTACTACTTCCACAACTCCGATGAAGGATGAGCAGTGTAGTCCACTGAATCGGAAATTTATAACCTCAGACAACCAATCCAATCCAATTGTCCTAGAAGCAATTCGGCAGATATCTGGCCATCAAAATCCTGAAACAGCTCTAGGGCGAGTGATCTCCTATGGTCCGGAGGTCCCCCGCACCTGTCCCCCAGTATACCGAATAATATTCGAAGAAGGGTGCGTCAGGAATGCCAGGATGGAGGTAAACCGAAAGGTCTTTGACCTGTTTGGAGTTCAGATGGATCAAGAAAGTCTCCACCATCGCCCAGTGAGGTCAATGGAAAATATAGAGACAGAAATTATCGAGGCGGGCGGAATGATACTCTTTCAGAGTAAAGTAGATCAGTTGCACGGCTGATGCCCCCTTATCACCAGTCATTAGCACTTGGCAGTAGCCTAACAATGTTGGCATCGAAGAGAGGTTGTTGGCATTGGAGACTAGCTCCCCACGATAGGGAGAGGCACAGCTCATTTGCTTTGCACGGCCTTTTCGCGTAGCTAATCCACATCAACGCTGCCATTCCGAGTCTCGGTTTGCCCCCTTCCTGCACTATTATACGTTCAATTGTCGCACCCTATCCGTCCCCCACCCCTAGTCCATCCGTAATGGCCCTGAGCCTTTCTCGACTGCGATATATTGTCGATTCTTGCAACATAGCTTCTATACCCAAGAAAACGAGCAGAAATCTAAATATATTTATTAGCGAAGCGAGCTATGCAGTATTATTGCGGCTAAATACATATCTGGTGTATTTTCGGGAATCTTCTCTAGAATGCCTGCCACTAGACTCTTATCCATGGCCTCTGGTCCATCCTCGCTCAGCCTAACACGAATGTATGTGATGATATCCCCTCTGACGGCACCTACAGATACGCTTGCCACTCGCCCAGCAAGGCTCTTTTAGACCTCGGCCCGAATATAAGGCCTTCTAGTCGCGAATCTTCTAGTACCCCCGGACTCCTCGAGAATTCGTTCGAGCGAATCAAGGAGCCAAGCCAGATGCATTCCCGTACATTCGTCCAGGCCATCAATGCACATAAGTATAGGCTGTACGGAAGTGATAACCTGTGATATCTTCACGACGCCAACGAGTTGCGATATCCGCATTCACCAATGGTATTTTTCTGCTCTTGAAAGGCCTGCAATATTTCCTCCGGAAACCCTCTATCCAACCAATAGCCTGTTTTTAGTAAGGAATCAAACATCCCGCGGGAGACTGCTCCTCCCGCGCTGCAAAATCAAAGTAAAAACAGGTGGCGACGGTATTTTGTCTTTTACCGCGAAAACTCGAATAATTGAACCGTGTGCTATGAAGTCCAGAATTTCCTCCCGCGGAATGAGGGCAAAAAACACAGCAAAAACACAGCCTTTTTCCCTCTTCCAAGACAGAAAAAGAAACGAAAAAATTCTCGACCTTACCGAGAGAGGAAAGTCCAACGACATAGCACACGGTTCAATTATTTAAGTTTCTCCGGTGGCTTCACTGTGCAATGTGCCACCACCAGAGAACTCATATCCTTGCCAGCACTAATTCTCTCTTCTCTCTCACGAGATTAATACTTGTTACCTAATAAGTTAAATGTCTTGCTGACCCCCGGACTTCCATCACAAAACAAGGCTGGGCCATCGCCTCCCCTCCCCCCACTCCCGCCATGCCACCTTGTAAATTCTTTAGGTTGTACTAGTACAAGTTATTCTCCCCCATTATCGACGCGGCGCTCTTGAATGCTGTAAGGCCTCCCGGCACACCTCCCGACCCAAAGAATTTCCCTATCTGCTCCATCTATTTCGGGAGCGGGCGACACTATGAAGAAAGGACATAGCAGAGGGTACCGTATTCTGTCAAAAATAATAATATTTACAGTCATTCTGGTAAATTTGATGCTACGCAGTAGCATCCTATCAATTAACCGATTATGTAACCATGAAATCGGTTTAATCATTCCATCGCTTCCCGCCCCAGTCAATTTCTCTCCATGTATGACCCCATTTGTCTACATACTCCCGTAATAATAATCAAGGAACGAAATGACAATAAGGGCCCGTTTACCTATAGACGGCCGTCTAACAACCGGAGGCGGTGCCGACCGTTAAGGAAGGCTAGACGGTGGGAGGTGTGTAGGGTGAATGGATGGGTGTGTGTTTACCTAAATATACCGTCTAGTATAGTTTAGTGTGAAAAATTGGATTAACCGACAGAGGTGTGCAACCATGTAGCTTCAACTCTCAATAGTGCTCAGCAACCAAGATATTGGACTGACCAGGAACGCCTCCGCACAAATGGAAGATAGGAATTTCGTCTCGGAACTCACCCTGGATTATGAGAGAATGGATTGCTGATTGAGCAAAAAAATTAGAGCTGATCGGTTGCTATTCTTATGATTGGGTGCATGATGTATGGGTGGTGTTGATAGACGGTGGTTGCAAAAGGACCTGTTGGGCTCCGTCAGGTTTTGACCGTCTAGCAGCTAGAATATAGGAGTGTGGAAAATTAGGTAAACAGTTTTGCCATGTCTAATGGAATAGGATGTCGGTTGAGACGCCACCGTCTAGTTTCCCCACCAAAATGTCAGAACTAGACGGTTAGGTAAACGGGCCCTAAAGCCTTCGGTCAGTCCTTTCGACGCAACAAATGAAATCTCTAAAGGCATTTTCTATCCTTGTCCTTCGGCCATCGCAATTATCCGCCTTCATCATCCTGGTCATCTATCCGCTTCCGTCTACTCTGACATGTTTTATCGCCTGGTGCTGAGGTAATAAACATTCTATCGATAAGCACACGGCAAGATGTTTCCTAAGGGGTGGAGATAGCAGTGATGCCTAAGCAATCATGGCTATTCAATAGGAAAAAATAGAAAAGTGAGGCTACGCTGATCGGTGTTTTTGTTTCTCCTACCACCACTAAACCTTTATTCGGAGACATTTTGCCTGGTGCTGCTTGTACTCACGGATGTTTTTTTCCTATTGTCAGAAAGCACAGTCTCTTGTAATCTGCAGCACTTTTCTAGCGGAGCGGCGGTACCTCTTGTAGCAAAAGCTATCGCACTACCGGCGCCCCATGTCCAGATCTCTGATATCTACGGTGCGCCTTTGCTCATTGGGGGGGGGGGGGGGGGGCAGTGCTGACCGAGTGGAGTGGTGTGTGGCAACG